>Ga0157364_1007534_pt1 | contig 11263 bp, 3 predicted proteins | sample AttsexASBM2_FD_111476 | JGI IMG/M metagenome (GOLD analysis project Ga0157364, IMG submission 111476) | Fungus gardens microbial communities from leaf cutter ant in Ribeirão Preto, State of São Paulo, Brazil - Atta sexdens ASBM2 | ecosystem: Host-associated > Fungi > Mycelium > Unclassified ...
AAAATCGTTATTTTTTTAATAGAAAGAGAGAGAGATAATGCAATTAATTAGACAATATTTGAAACAATTATTTGACTTCCTTCTGCACACATTTACTTCTTGCATTTTTCTAACTCATTTTATATAAACCAACCGATACCAACCGATTAAGTGCTTCCCATTGTGATAAGAACAAGAAGTCCATAAGGCGAAGGGTTAATTATAGTATACAACAATTTAATCGGTCAAATGACAGCACTTTTATCGGGCGCGGAAAACATCGTTTATTAATTGACGGAAACATAATTACATTAGAATGCATTATCTTTCCCGACAAACTCTGTATGAACGATTATGGTTATCGGCGACGATGTCGCTTCTTCGAGTTTTTGCTGCCATAAAGATACGCTTTATGCATGTCAAGCCAGTTGTGTGCTTACAATGTAAGTATCTTCTCGACGATGCTCACATGCTGCTGCACGAGAAGAAAAACTGTGTTATTTAGTCCGACGGAACATGAGATCAGTCTCTCTTAAGATAGAAATAGCTTGTTAAATCGCTATCGGTTGATAATTCCTGACGAATAGCCGCACTAATGCCTGACTCGTATTTCCCACGTATCGTGTTAATGTAATGTGTTACAGCTGTGCCTGATTCTGAACTGAGACATGCAGGATGCCTCGTGAAGTTTGCGGTTAAGGTTTTGGAGCGATATTCCTCGACGAATTCGAGAATGATCTTTTCTATCGGTGGGAAATTTATTGAACGCCATCCATTCCGTCTACAATTTTGGAATTTTCAATATTGAATCTGTTTTTGAATCTGTTTTTTGCTTTTGATTGTGTTTTCAAAATAAAATCTATGGTATTCTTTTTTATTAGATTTTTTTCTTCTAATTGGAAGTAAAGTTACGATGATTTAATAAAAAAATTTCTTTGATTCTCGATGGTATCATGAATTATCGTTTTTCTGCAGATTACGATATTAAATAATGAAATAAGTAATGAAAATTAAAACTGCCAGTTATCGACATAAAATGCAACGACACCCAGATATTATTCGGACTGAAAATTATTTTATTAAATGTAGTAGGAATTTAACCCTGTAAGAATCGTGCGGCTGAGCTATCGTCGATTAGATGTATGCATAGCCAAAGATCCTTTACGTTGATTTTTAAGAATATTAAAAAAAAGTATTAATTTTTTAGAATAAATATATTTATATAATAACAATTAAACTTTATTTTATTTGTACATGTATAGAGTGAATCACAAGCATGTTTTAAAACTTTATAAGAGTGGATTAAAAGGAAGAAATTCTTGGATAAAAAGGAAGAATATTCCTACGAACATTAGGTCATAAATGCTTTGTTGTCGAAACAATAGACACAAATAGAATGAGTATTTATGACTCACTTTATCACATATCTTTCAAAACAAGTAAATAACAAAACATAAATATTTACAAAATAATTTGAAGAATATGATTCAAGCTTAATATATCTCGAATACAGAAATCGATAACACGTAGGTCAAATTTTTAAATATTACTTATTTTTCTTAAACACAGTAGAGTTCGTGCTGAAAATCGTAAAGCTAGAAAATTAAATAGTGTAAGCGCGTGCGATGGATTCTAAATAGACCCGTCGAAGTAATCGAATTAATTACGATCGCCTGAAGTTTAATCGCGAATAACGAGGACTCGTGGATAGCGACGGGAAGTAGAGACAAACGAGCGCTTTGGGCTCGTTTGGGGGTTCGTAAAGTATCCTGGAGTCGAAGAAAGTTTCATAAAGCTACGTGACGCGAGAAAGGTGTTTCAGGGAGTCGCGAGGGGATCTATTGATCTTCGGCTCGCGTGAGTTCAGCGCCGCTCGCCGGCAGGGCGGTACAACTAATGTCTTCATCTTTCCCCTCACAGCCACCCCTCTTCCGCCTCGCGAGAGAGAGAGAGAGAGAGAGAGAGAGAGAGAGAGAGAGAGAGAGAGAGAAAGAGAGCGAGCCCCTCGCTACCCGTCGGTCGCGTCGTGGCTCACGCTAGCCCTAAATCGTCGTTCATGCCATGAGCGTTCACGCGAGCAAAGGGTTGTCGTCCTCAATGAATCAGGACACCCGAGAGGGTCGTTGGTCCTTCGTTCTGAGACAGGAGCCTTCCTGTAATTTCGGAACTTAATGCATCCGCCCTTCGTGTCGCTTCTGATAGTGCCTTGGCGAAGGCGGTGCTGTGATTTAAGCAACTCGCAGAGAAATTTCGCGTGGAACGTGGAGGGCGATAGAAGGAAAGATCCGGAGGAGAAGGAATCCGTAAATTTACGCGACGCCGCAAAGGCCCGTTACAATTCAAGACCTGCAGGGAACAACGCTTAGCTTTCATCGGTGTCAATTGGCGCGAACTTGTGGCCGATTTAATCTTCTTTCAGTAGAAGCAGATAGACAATCAGTGGAATCGTGATCAAAACTGATCAACGTTGGCAAGAAGATAGAGAAAGCTCGTCCCTCGTCCACTTTCCTTATAAAGAGACTTAATTTTTAATAAATAGTTATTGATACATTATAAATATGAATTGAATATTACAATCTTGGTTGGGATAATAATTTTCACATAAATTTTTAATCACATTAATATTTTAGGTTTATAATATTTTATTTAATATCATTATTATTATTATTATTATTATAATGATAGTAAGTACCCCCTAATAATTAAATTGATAATTAATTTAATTATTATTTCAGCTTCAGTTTATGATTGCATTTCAAATTTAAAATTTAACTGATAGTAATCAGTGCGCGATTTAAATAACTGGAAGATGTATTTTGTATTTACACGTAAATATTATTAGGCCCCAAGATCTAGTTTTGATTGTATTTGATTTTCTTTATTTATTTGAATTTTTTTAACTCTAGTCGATCATTACCATTGCAGGTGTGGTTTCAAAATCGAAGAGCAAAGTGGCGGAAGAAGGAACATACGAAGAAGGGCCCCGGTAGGCCGGCGCATAATGCTCATCCGCAAAGCTGCAGTGGCGAACCAATCCCACCCGAGGAACTAAGACGGAAAGAGCGTGAAAGGCGACAGAAGAAGCTGCTGAAAGCTCTCGAGAGACAACAGCGGAAGCTCGCTGCTAAAGTAAGTCCCAAACTTAAATATTCTCTCTCAATTTAAAAATTTCAAAATACTTATGTTACCGTTTATTAATATCTTCTCATGAACACATTAATTTTCTTTTTAGAAAAAAAGAATGTTTGTCTTTGCTTATCAAAATAATTATATCTCATGATTACCGAAACTATATACTTTTTAAGGGGATGCTAGAACGATGATAACGATTACAGATTGGGAAATTCTTTTACAGAATTAAAATACATATAAATAGAAAATCCGAGTACGTCAATTTTACAGGAAAATCGCATAAAAAAATGAAAAAATTCACTTTTGACTCATTCCAGAAAGCACAAAATTATTTAAAAGATGATTAAAAGATAACTAAATGTTATAAATATATCTTTTGAGAGAATATACAATCGATGGAAAGGTGACTAAAAAGCGACAGATGTTGTAACGTGTAATTTTACAATAAAAATGATTACGCATTACATATACATTTTTAGAAACTCCTTTACAATGCACTTTTACTTTCTGCAACATAAACATTTATTGTTTCTATATGTATAATACCATCATATATACGCATTTAGCACAAACTAATCAAACTACATTTTGATATAATATAATAGCTTTATTTCTGCTAAATGTCGATTGTATCTAGCAAGTTATATAATTAAACAATAGTTTTGTAACACGGATTCCTTCATTTTCTTAACTTCAGGGCATAACAGTGGATTTATCGACATTACGTGCCGAATGGGAATCTCGTAGTGAGGCGGCATCGGGTCGCAGTTCTGCGAGCGGTCCTCTGAGCAATTCGTTCGGCCAACTGGGTCTGAGCAATGACAGTAACAACATATCCGCGTCCGGTAACGACGCTAACGAAGAGATCGACGTGGTCGGCGGACTGGACTCCTGTAGTGAGAGTGACAGCGAGCGAGTGGACTCGGCGGCCGACGGCTCCGTAGACGGCGAATGTTTCCCGGCGCTCAACAGTAACGCGAGCGAGATCAGCGAGCCCCGAAAGAATCCTCCGCAGAATCCGCCAATGGAGCATCTGAACCACCAACCCGGTATCCACCACTGGGGCTTAAGCTTGCTAGAACGACGACGCGAGCTGGTGGGAATCGGAGCTGGGCGTCCACCGACCGGTAATGGCGCTAGGAATCTAATCAGGCAGGTCGCTAATGAGGAGGAAGTCCAAAGCGGCAGCATCGATCTCTCGGTAAAGGGTAGGGAGGAGAGGAAGAGGCTGAATCCATTCTCCATCGACAGTCTATTGGGGAACAATCGGACTAGTGCATCGGATCGTAGGCCGGCGACGCCGACGTCGCCGACGTCTCCCGTTTCATCGGCTTGCACATCGCCATCTACGACGTAGTGAATAGGAGCGTGGAAAGATACCGAGATGCGTCGGATTAAAAATTGACGAGCAGAAGAACGTGATCAAAGAGATGGGGTAACTCCTCGTCGAGATTACCAGTGACGGTGAAGTGACCATGTCGGATGAATGAAGACTGAAGCGTGCAAAGCGGAACTGGTACTCCTGATCAAATTGCGTGGAAGAATCAGCTACGGTAACATTCCCGTTTCTACCAGAGTTCACTTTGATTGAAATCGCTAGGTTTATGAATAATCCTCGCGTATATAAACATTCTCATGTCCATCGATGAACGCGCGTCTAGATTCTTAATATCCTGAGATCTCTGAGAGTATGCATATGAATTTAAAGTCAAAGATAATCGAAGAAAGGAAGAAAAATTTTAAGTATAGGCAAATTGAGTATTAAAGAGATGAAAAAATTCACAGGTTATCACAGTCGATCACAAGTACATGTAGATTGCAAGTACATGTAGATCGCAATATAAATTACGCATATAATTCTCTTTGGATCTAGAAGGATTTTAGGATCTAAATTTCGCGCTATCGGTACGGACCGGCAAGACTTATATCAGTTCGACATATCGAATGCATGCGTGACCGTAGATCGAGTGCGTTTGATTTTGTCCATTGTGTCTCCTTTCAAAGAACAAATGGAAAAATGTGCAATAAACGCGGACTTTGCTCGCTAGGCGGCTTGTCCGTTTTGATGTAAGGCAAAAGCGAGAAAGAGAAAAAAAATCGAAAAAGAGAGTGCATGTGTGGGAATAAAAGAGAAAAAGAGAGAAAGAGAACTAGAGAGAAAATGGGTGTGTGTGTGTATGTGTGTGTGTATATGTGTTGTATGTTTGTGTGTTTGTGCATATACGCGTGTATTTAATGTAAATAGTGGGAAGGAGGTTCGTTTTATTTAATTTTTCAGTAGTCGATACCCCAGTGTTCGTCGATCGCGGATATTATTTAAAGCAATAGGGCGGGGGTTCTCAACTTATTATGCACTTGCGATCGGTTCGATAAAAATTACCAGAGCAAGCACTCGTTAATGCTTAGAGTTCTAGATAATCAGAGAGGCGACATTAAAGGGATGACCTGACGTCTGTCTAAAGAGTATGATTTAATTGATAATCATAGTAAGAAAACAATATTCCAGTAAGCAAAAAACAAATTGGAATATTGCAGCAATGTTGTAATGTTGCTATAATGTTGTTGGAATGTTCCAAAATATTTCTTGTTTATTAGGATGGCATTTTGATCATATAATTTAGTCAGCCAATCAATATCCATATTGGAACAAAAGGGCCAAGACAAACTAATTTAATTAACTCAACCTGTCACCCTCTAATAATTTACAACTCTATAACTCTAATTAATACGATTTGAATTTTTATAGGGGAGATAGACTGGTCAAATCGAATAACTTTTTTTAACGTTTTATTTGTAGTAATGCAGTAATTAAACAAATATCAATGACATCGATTAATTTGACAAAGAGATTAAAGTAAATGACGATAAAACGAAGATAAAACACTATTGAGGACCTCTGCGATAAAAATTTGTTTGACGTTGTATATAAACTTTAAAGAACCCCTAAACGAGCGTGAGTACGCACAGTTCAAAGACTGTTCTCTCATCCCTGTAAGCAAGGTTGATCTATGAGCTCGGTTTATAGTTAGGGGTGATTAAGAGTTGCCATACGATGATCCGGGATATGCGAAAAATCAGTACCTATCATATATCCATTAAAAATATATTAATTTATTCTCCCGATCATGCTGGCGTTTAGTCATTGCATCCCTTCGCACATCATCCCATCCCCGTTCTTTTTTATGAAGAAAGCGTGGCAGGATATGAAACGGCCAAGGCAACGTAAGTATAAAACTAAATTAATTTGAGCTTATTATTAAGAACTTTTCTTATTAAAAAATTTTTCCTTCCTTCCTTAAAATTATCTTCCTACGAGACATATTTCTTCTTGTCTTTTAATTACATTATAATATAATTAAATAATTTAGGACAAATCAATCAATTCAGTTAAACTGATTTAATCTAATGAATTAGAATATTAACATGTATCAAGTTAGATCGAACCTTATCAACAGTTTTGCTCTAATCGTTGAAATTTATTGTTAATTGGAAATTAAAACGACAGAATTAACCATGAAACATCCAATTTTCACTAGGCAAAAGTCAATTCCAAGTTAACCGAAGAATAAATCGCATTTGCAGCACGGATATTTATGTAAATTTACACGAACACGATTTACACTCGCCACAAGTTCGGGACGATTTTGCTGAAAGTCGAGAGCTTTTGTTCGTTTAACATCGATGCGAGGGGAAAGAGACCGGTGGAATAATAACGATGTACGACAATGTGGTCGCTGTCGGCGTCGCGCGGTGAACAATGAGCCGCACATAAATCATAGACATAGCGTAACATCACTTCCGCTGTCATATTGCAATTGCAATGCTATTTATATTCGGCACTGTTAAAAATATCGCAATCGCCAATTTCTAAGCCTTTCTGAAACGAATTTTCCAAATATTTTCAATGAGATCTCACACAATCAGTTATACCGCTCGCTTAAATTTTAAATTCTGTATTTCTGCGAAAAATTGAAAAGATTACAAGATAAAGACATGAATTAATATTGTTAATTAATTATCATAAATTAGAAATTTATGATGATCCAAAAATGTTTTTTTTTTTAAGTATTATATAGTAAGTGTATTATAATAATAATTTGAAACATCGAGAATCAATTTCCTTGATTCTTAGAAAAGAATGTACGAGAAAGTATTTATTAAGTAATTCATTTCTTTAAGTAAATTCGCGATTATAAGGAGAGAGAGCGATCATTACTTCAAAGTGGCATTTCCACTTTAGCGAAAAAAAATCGACGGCTGTTACGAAAACGATGAAAAAGAAAGTAAGAAAGGAAGGAGGGACGATGTAGTACATGATAATATGCGTCGCGCGAAGACAATAATGCGCGTCGCCGCTCGCGATTTATGTTACGAGCATTTACGCGAGCGCGCGCTCGCAAGCGCTCGCAAGCGACCGGACGTCTCCACAAAGGGCCATTGTGCGAATGCGATGTGGCGCGGTTAATATTATTAGCCGTCCGCGAGGAGCAGCGCTTAAACGGCCGATGCTTTCTGCCATCGCCCTCGCCTGAGGACTCTATTACCGGCCAATCCTCGCGGCACAGCGACTGCCTCCTTTTCCTCGTTCACCGGCCCATTGTCGCCGAGCACGAACGGCATTACGTGCCCCCCTCGGTCTAGTGAAGCCCTAAGCGGCGCTTCCCGATCGTCGATGATGATCGTAATATCCCAGAACATCCAGGAAAAATGCGATCCAACATTCCATTATTGTTAGCTGTGTATGTGAAATACTAAATTAAAGAAACTAAAAAATATTTAATTTATATTTCTTACAAAGAAATTAGATTTCTTATAAAGAATTCACATTTCTTACAAAAGATTTAAATTTCTCATATTCCTTGATAAATATGTTGTTGAATGTTACGAGTTTAATCCTATTTATTCGAATTTTATTTTAGCTCAAAAATTTTGTGCTCTATCCCTAAATCTTGTAGAATAAAAATAATTATTATTATATAACCGGTTAAATGGAGTATGCTTAATGAGTATCCATAAGAGAGAGAAAAATTAATTTTGGAAAAGAAGAGAATTGAAGGTAAAAATTTTAAAAAGATTTTCTGAGAATCAAAAATAATCAGTATTTAAGCGTTTTCAGTTTGAAAAATCAATTTCCAATTTTAAAAGAAAAAAAAAATAAATTATTAAATTAAATATAAAGGATTTTGTGATTTTTTTTTACCTGCTAATAATTAATTAAAAATAATAATATAAAATAAAACAAATCTAATAATCCATATCACTCGATTACTATCTCCGCCCGAATTCAAACGCTAATTTGGCCTCACCCCTCTTAAATAAAATTCTGGCTACACCTTATATATATTTTATGCATCAGCTAAACTTTCCCATTTAGAATCCAGGACGATTTTTAAATTTTTAATATGAGTATAGGAACTCTTGTTTCTTGGCGCAATCCAATGGTACGATTCGTTTCTTATATGCACATTCCGATTTTATAAAAAACATAATGATTCATTCGTGTCATTATATAGATTTCTCTAACCGTGAGCCGTGAAAAATTGCGTTGATAATTGTAATAAAGTTGTTTTAAACTCGTTTAACTTTGCTCGCTAGTCTATACGAGATTTTAGACGTTCGTGTTTTACTTTTTATATATATACATATAATGTATACATACATGACAAGCATTCCATTATAAATCATTTTTGCATTTATTCTAAAATTTAATTTTTTAATATAAATTGAGACTTGTATATTATATATAATGTAGGGTAGGTAGTCCAACAATGAATCAGTAGAACATTATAAACCATGCGATATTTCGTAAATGTGACGTTATCAGATTGTGCTATTATCATGCAGTGACTTGTATTTGAACCCCTCCTCGGCTCCCCAGTCGACTGGCAGATCGCGCCAAAGACAGGCATGTAATGTCACATTTTAAGAATTTTGGGTTGCAAAATTTTTTTCATTAAATTTTTTTTACGCATTTTTTATGTTTTTGTTGTCATGCCTATCATTTTTTTCATTGTGCAATAGTTTTGTGTACATTTGGCTTTATTATTCTGTAAGCAACTTTTTCTGTTATATTATTTTACCACATTATTTAGGAGATTATCGTGGAAAAAGTTAGATGATCTACAATTAATCATTTTGACGTAGTGAGCAATGAACCGTGATATATATCCCAGAACAAATCATTGTCTTTAAAATGACGTATTCCTGACATAATTCTAAGATTTTTCAGATAATTTTTCTTTTGCCAAAATTCTATGCGTAGCTTTGTTTTTGAATTATAAACAAAAATAGTGAGCGAATTACGGGTCGCATAGGCAGGGGCGGTGCAACGCATCGTGCAACGCGGGCGCTCGATTCCAAGCTGCTTGTTACGCGTGATATGCGTGACACGATGATACGCGCACGTATTTCATCTTCCTTCCCCCCCCCATCCTCTCTTTCTCTCTCTCCTATCTTATAAAGATATCTTCATATCGCAATCGAGTTGGAAAAAGGCAGGATAATTTCGTGACCGTGACTTCTGAGATTCTCATAAATCCACACCAAATAACAATAAATTTTTATTTTTCACATCACGATCACGTTTACGTGAATTTTTGTCTTTCACATTAATTATATCACTCATAACGTTTCACGCACTTAATCGATTTACAAACGAATTTATATAGTTTGTTATTATTAATCTCTACCGATAAATTATTTAGGGACTGAGAATTAAATTCAAGAAAGAAATTACATACAGCAATTAATAATCAGAAGTTTTCGTCCTTTTATAAATTGCGTCGCGTATCAATACGTTTCACGGATTTATCCACGCATTTGATTGATTTTTACAAACAAATCTATTGACTCACTATTGTTAACACTGCCGATTAATCATTCGACATCATTCTAAGAATTATTATAAAGAAGAAAACATTGCGTGCGATAATCACAATTAAATTCTATCGCAAATCAATACGGCCACTGATTTACACAAGTATTTGTACGACAAAATAAGGAATTTCTTAACTTTATTACTAACTATATTAATCAATAAAATACTAACGATTAATTATTCGACGAATTGAAATTACTTGTGCGCGTTATACACATATTACTCGATATGGAGGCGCGATGTAAACAAGTCAATCGGTTAGGTTAGTACTGAGTGCGTTGATTATTAGTAAGAAGTATGAATGAATGAAGGTGCGATTACATGTAGCACGGTACAGAAACTAACTAGATAACTGTAGGAACTGCGCAAACATGTAATCGCACCATAATGCTTTAGATGTTTACTATGCGGGGTGATCGCGAACACGAACGCACTCAGTACCAATCTAACTCATTGACTTGTTTACATCGAGCTTGTCGAGTAACATGTATATAACGCGCTCAAGTAATTTCAACTCATCGAATAATTAATCGGTAATATTTTATTGTGATTAATACAATAATAAAGTAATAAAGTTATAAATACAGTAATAAAGTTAGTAAATTCCTCATTTTATCCTTCAAGTGTTTGTGTAAATCAGTAGCCATATTGATTTACGATGAAATTTGATTTTGTGATTACCATAATATTTCCTTCTTTGTAGTAATTCTGAGTTGCCGAATTGGCAGTGATTAATAGCAGTGAGTCACTAAGATTTGTAAAAATCAATCAAGTGGAAATAAATCGTGAATGTATTGATGTACGCGACACAATTTATAAAGGGACGAATATTTCTGATTATTAATTGCTGTATGCAATTTCTTGGATTTAATTCTCGTCGTTAAATAATTAATCGATAATGATTAATAATAATGAACTGATAAATTCGTTTATAAATCAATCAAATGCATGGAATTTTGCAAGTGATATAATTAATATAAAGACAAAAATTCGCGTAAACGTGATCGTGATACAATTGATGTGAAAAACTTATTATTATTTGGTATGGACTTATGAGAATCTTAAAATTCATGATCACGAAATTATCTTGTCTTTTTCCAGCTCGGCTGTGGTGTGAAGACATTTTTACAAGGTAAGAGAGAGAGAGAGAGAAAAACAGAGAGAGAGAGAGAGAGCGGCAGGGGGGAAGGGAGGGAGATAAAATATATGTGTACGTGCGCGTATCGTCATGTTAAGCCGGCTTTACATTAGTTGCAAGCCGATCGCAAGTTTGTT
>Ga0157364_1007535_pt1 | contig 11263 bp, 4 predicted proteins | sample AttsexASBM2_FD_111476 | JGI IMG/M metagenome (GOLD analysis project Ga0157364, IMG submission 111476) | Fungus gardens microbial communities from leaf cutter ant in Ribeirão Preto, State of São Paulo, Brazil - Atta sexdens ASBM2 | ecosystem: Host-associated > Fungi > Mycelium > Unclassified ...
TAAAATATTATCTCAGGCTCTTCGTTTTTATTTATCAAGTACAACTAAACTCTTTTATTTACACATCTTGTTTTAATTATTTTGTACTTGTATCCTTTATCTTGTTTTAATTATTTTGTATTGTACCGTTTGTAAATATAAAATATATTATAAAAGCTTTAATAATATTATATTTTATTACAGCTAATTCGTAATATAATACTTACAAGCTGAAAATGAAACATTAAGAAAATCATTAAAGGATTACATTTTTAAATCATATCTCCGCTTATTTATATAAAGAAATTTACAAAAATTTATCATATAGTATTTTTTATTTCAGGAATATGCAATTTCAATAAAACACCAGATATGTATATTTAAATAATTCAGCACGCGTGTAAAATGAAATAATATTCTACACCTACATGCAAAATATTACAAAACAACCATGACATACCTTTGTTTCAAGCATTTGTGAAAAAGTTGAAATCCATTAATCGTCTTCAAAAGCGATGTCATTGTTAACGCGATCTCGCAATTGTTCTTTTAAAATCACAAATATTAAGTAACTATCAAGTAAACCTAAAAACGGAGTTCTGGGAAATTCAAACATCAAGGTGCATTCTGAATTGCATGAATAAAGTCAATAGATTTATAAAGGTTGTGTTTCGATAACTGTGTCTAGAGTGTAGAGAGAAACCTGAGAGAGGACGCCCAAAACTCGTAACCGCAAAATACTGCCACGCACTACTGCCCTCTAATAAAGTGGATGTAAATTACATAGCAACGTCCATTTTTTTTAGAGTATTCCAGTCTTGAAAAATGGACAACATATCGAATTTGTCACTCAAATGTCAAATTTAACAGTTATTGCTCTTTTTTGTATAAAATTGTTGTTCTAAGGCTGGATTTTCACTTTACGCTACGACGCTCATTTTCAGCGTCAAAACAAATTACATGATCAAAATTGACGAATATCAAGCGTCATAAAATTGGTTCTCAAATTCATAAAATAAATTTTTTTTTATTATAATTTTATATTATCGTGTATCCTCTGAAATATGATGTTAATCAATAATATTTATTTTCACAATAAAATTTCAATGAAACTTTAATGAATTTTCTCCACTATTACGCTATTAGTGACACTAGTAGTATATTTTACGCTGACTAAGATCAAAAGATTTTATTTCCAATTTCCGAAAATTAAAGTCAAAAATCGAAATCAATAGAAATTTCGAAAACTTTCGATTTTTATTTTCGACATTGAAACGACGTCTTTTCGAGAAATTATTACGATGGGTGTATTCGGGGAAACACTTCGCGCTATGGACGCAAACGCTATCAATGCTATTCTTCGAGCCAATAGCGCGATAGTAAGCTCCATGAACGATCCTAGCGTAGCATTGATAGCGTTTAACAAGAGATATATTCATCGAGATTAAGTTAATGTAGGAGATTCTGTTTTCAATCATCAACCAAACTTTTCCCTATAATTAAAATTTTTAAGATTTTGTAAAGTATTTGTAACGTAAATTTTTTATTTTCTGTAATGAATAACAGAACGCAATCTCAATTGCAATCTCTATGTGTAATCTAGCTTGCCGCTAGGCCGAAGTGAAAAATGTAGAAACTAGATCAAAAAATTAATAGTTACACTAAGTAAATTAATCGGATAAAAGAACTCTTAAGCATCGTTGTCGATTATTAGAAAAAGAAGCATACCTACATCTAATAAGGATTTTAAGCATCTGCAGCGGAATATTCTGACGCGTTATACCGCAATAGTAACTTCTTTCCATACACGGGAATTAAAAATTGTAACAAGATATCTTTGTCTTTCACATTTATAATGAAATCAAATACACAAGTTGCATTTCGCAGAAACTTTGAAAAGTTAAAGATGATACACAAGCAAGAATTACGTTCACTCCAACCTAGTGGCAAGCCATCAATTGCAGAGATTGAAATTGGCTGAAGCAACAAGCTTGTGACATACGACAACCAATGTAGAATGGCCTATAGAGTGGGTATAATGAGTAGCGCCAATGTATGTGCCTAACGCTTGGTTATACCATTATTGTTAGAAGAAGAAAATGTTAAAGAAAGAGAAAGTTAAGACAAAAAATTGCGTCATATAGATACCTTAGATGTAGGATACCAAATGGCGACTTCCGGCTGATTGACGTCACTCTCTTTATATCCACTCTATCCTGCCATTCCTGTCGACCCTTAATACATATGGGAGAATTCCGTTTGCCTACAATTCCGATTCCACACATCACTCAGCTGGTGCCTAATAATTTTTTACTGTTTTACCAATGAGAATATTTCATTTTAAATTGACTGATTAGCGATGCATGTGCGCAATCGGAATTTTCTTTAATACATTAAATATAATAAGAAATCAAATTAACGATTACCATACACTATACTATACTTGTAAGGCATTTTTTATTATGCTAAATTTATTTTTTACTTTGGCACAAATACATGACTACAAACATGGGTCGCATTGAGTGGCACATATGCATTACAGTTAATAAAATTCTTTTTTCTGATTGGTCATTCAAAAGTTTGAAACATTTGTAGCGTCAAGTGGATCACACTTTCTATACAGGATGTCCCACGTAACTGTGATCACGATTTTTCTGGCACTTCCGATGATCTGACAAAAATTAGTTTGGATAAAAGTTAATCAGTCTTCAGCTATAAATTGCAATATTAAAAATTTGAATATTTTGCAAATTTTTAATAATAACTTTTTTTTTAGAAAAAAAGTCAAGGTCACTAATTTTTTTAAATGGTACTACATATTTTTTATTTCATAATTGTAACTAGTGTCAAAACGAGTTCAATGATCTGCTATACTGTGATCTTGAGATGACCTTACAGTCAGATATGAAAAGAACATAGCCATTTCGGAAGTCGTGATATTCCCGAATGTAATTCACACTGTATATAGTATGTAGAAAAAATATTAGGTGTAGTAAAAAGAAATCCATTATTTTTCCATTCAATTTCATGCAAAAATAATGGATTTCTTTTTACTACACCTAATATCAACATAACTTGTAATATAGCGTGGCTCAAACGCTTCAACAGTTCTTGTGTTCAGTCTTTGTTGTTAGAGCAAATCATAGTTTAGTCTCAATTTGTCGAATATTCCTATAATAAGAAAGTTGATATGCTGTTAATATTCGATGAATGTAAAAGAAACGTGCACGTGAAGCTGCAATTCTGTGTGCCACAGAGACCCGTGTGCAATAATGTTTTATAACATTGAAAAGAATTTAAAAAATTATAGAGAATTTGAAAAGAAGAAAAGAAACAAATTTTAAGTACAACTTTAAGTACTGCAGACAATACTCTTATGGTTTTAGCACATTGAGAAGAAAATCCGCACACTTCCATTCGTGCAGTTGCTACTGAAATTGATTTATCTAAGATTTATCTATTTATCTTCTGTTCATAAGATAGTAAAATAGAATCGTTATCATTCTTACAAAATGACCAAAGTACACGTATAACTGATTCACGTCGTCTAAATTTTATAGCATGGCTAGTTGTCACATATGAAAGTAATCCTGAAATATTACAGAATATCCTATGGACAAATGAATGTAAGTTCTCAAATAATGATATAATTAACCATCAAAATCATCACTTTTGAGCGAAGGATAATCCTCATTGGTTCCGAGAACATAATTTTCAACAGAAAGTTACAATGAATGTTTGGTGTGGTCTAGTATACGGTCATCTGATTGGACCTTACTTTTATGTATAGAATTTGACAGCCCAACTGACTTGACTTACTTAAATTTTCTTCGTTCTCAACTTCTAACATTGTTGCAAGTGCTTCCGAATGATGTTGTGCAATGTATTTATTTCCAACAAGATATGACTGTCCATCTCATAACGCTTGGATTGTTCAATATCTAAATTCAAAATACAGAGAACATTAATTGGGCACTTACGTACCGATTCCTTGGCTACTTCGATCTCCCGATTTGTTATTAGATTTTTTTCTTAGGGTCATTTGCAATCAATCTACACGGTATCAATTCAAAATATGGAACATTTAAAGCAGCGAGTCCGTAAAATATGTGAAGAAAGTCGCCGTGACAGTATTATAGGAGCAATCCAGTAAGAAATAGTTTCTTGAAAAGACGTTGTTTCAACGTCGTTACGATGAAAAAGTTATCGATTCGAAATTTTAACATTTTCGAGTGATAAAAAATTACATATGTAGAGAGTGCAATAAGAGTTTCATACATTTTTAATAATAAATTTTTTTGATATAAACATGTGATATGTAATCTTATATTTTGAATATTTTTGTTCAAAGGTAGAATCGATATTTTTTTCGATTTTATTTCGACAATTGCTCTAATCACCAAAGCTTTCTCAAAATTTTTCAGAATTTATAAATAATTTTATAACTTTTTAGAAAATTGTGGAATTTTTTTATATCGAATATTTTTTACAATTGTCGATAAAATCTATCTTTTCTTCTAGTAATTCTATGTATCTTATTTTATTGTTCTATTCCTGCTGAATAACATTATTTTTATTTGTATTTATAGTTTATTTAATAATCTTAATATATACGTCATTTTTATATTGAGGAATTTCAGGGAATAATGTCTCTTATCATAAATGCTCAATCAAAAATAATTTCTTGAAAAGACGTCGTTTCAATGTTGAAAATAAAAGCCGAAAGTTTTCAAAATTTCTATTGATTTCGATGGATTTTTGGCTCCAATTTCGATTAATTTTCGAGTTGGAAATAAAATCTTGAATTGATCTAGTCAATATAAAAATATATTACTAGTGCCACTAATGCAATAAGTAAATTCGACAATTAGTGTCACTAATAGCGTAATAGTGGTGGAGAAAATTTATTAAAGTTTTATTGAAATTTTATTGTGAAAATAAATTATTGATCGGCTTCACGTTTCAAAGGACAAAATTATAAAAAAAAAGAAATTTATTTTATGAATTTAAGAACCAATTTTATGATGCACATATGCGCAGTCACCCATCCGAATCCGAACCTCCACTTCATTTCTGTGATCATACAGGAACTATTTCTTTGAAGAACCATGAACATCTATGATGCTAATGAATGTATAGTTATAACATATCTAGTCAAAGATGTTGTGAAAGAGGCGGAATACATAAAAAAAATGTAATTAATGTTAAATATAATAATAATGTACAAATAGTATAGTAGTATGTACAAATGATGACATCTATGATAATAACTTGTGTCTATTATTAATATTAATTTTTCATTTTTGTAATTTTGTTAATTTTATGCTGTAATATATCTGTAGGTATATCTGCATTTATTATGGCCTTTTTTCACACCAAATAAATAGTGAAATAATAGTCTTCATTGTAATTACATGTATAATAATTTTATGTATATTAATATGTTCATTACATTTATTAGGACCCATGTCAACGTTCCAACTTCCAAAAAATTCTAATATAATTTTTAAAATATTTCGTCATTGAGCTCTAGTTTTCAATAATTCATTAATTATTGGGTTGTCCGGAAAGTTCGTGCTAATGTTGAAGGAAAATTGAAACGCAGAAAATTTAAATTTTAATATACATTTATTAAATTATATCGGTCGACACGAACTTTCGGGACAATCCAATATATAATTATATTAATTATATATGTAATTTGTTTTGTGTAAACTAAAAAATCTGATTCTTAGCTTATTTTCACAATCAATATAATAACTAACTTCTTTAACAACGGATTTAATAATTCCTTTCTAACTATCTAATAACGACGCAGTTATTGATTTTTTGGCAACATTATCTTCCAATAATTAATTCAAATACATCATCTTTTTTATCGTAATTTTGTATATTAATGTTATCTTCTAAACATTTTTCCATAATCAATAATAGAGAATCATCATTAGAAACTTCGCAATTACCGCCAATTATAATTGATTTCATATTGATTAATAAATAAAGTAAAAAATGATTCTTCAAATTGTCAAGGCGTTAGATATACGAGTAGAATGATTTCTGATCTGACCAAAAAAAATTTTCTAAGGGATCCTGATTAATGCAACTTGCATTTAATTTATTAAAATCATATTTCTCATGAACAATCTGTTATAATTTTTGAAAACCATTAATAGTGAAACACCAATTTACTAAAGTTGATACCGATTTTACAATTTCACGGGAAACTTTATCAGTATATAGAGTATCAGTATAGGATAATAGTAGTTCTAATCCACTATGTGTCAGTGCATATACGTATACTATGGATGCATTCGGGGAAACGCTATTCGCGCTATTTAGCGCTACAAACTGTTCGCGGAGCTACAGACAGTGCTAACAAACGGTCATGATGTCACTAATGGTAAGGTGTTACGTCACAACTGCGCGCTATTTCTTTCGAGGTAATGTATTGATTGCATTAGCGTTTAATATTTGTCACGGTTAGATTAATGTTTGAGGAGATTCTGTTTTTAATCACCAAACTTTTTTCTCTTTAGAATTTCGTAGAGTAAACATACGTACGTAATGCGTGAATTTCAAATTTTATCATAATGAATGCAATCTCAATTTTAATCTCTGCTGATGGCTTGTTACTAGGCTGGAGTAAACGTAATTCTTGCTTGTGTATCATTTTTAATTTTTCAAAGTTTCTGCGACTTGTGTATTTGATTTCATTATAAATGTGAAAGTCAGAGGTATCTTGTTACTGGCAAGTTTTAATTCCTGTGTACGGAAAAAAGTTACTATTACGGTATAGCACGGTAGGGTATTCCGCTGATTTTTTAAGATCCTTATTAGATATAGATATGCTTCTTCTCCTGAAATCGACAATCGGATGCTCAAGAGCATCTTTCTTCCTTTTATTTGATTAATTTACTTAGTATAACTATTAATTTTTTGATCTAATTTCTACATTGTTCACTTCAACCTAACGGCAAGCTAGATTACACATAAAGATTGCAATTGAGATTGCGTTCTGTTATTTACTACGAGAAAATAAAAAAATTTACGTTACAAATACTTTACAAAATCTTAAAAATTTTAATTATAGGAAAAAGTTTGGTTGGTGATTGAAAACAGAATCTCCTACATTAACTTAACCTCGACGAATATATCTCTCTGGTTAAATGCTATCAACGCTACGCTAGGATAGTTCATAGAGCTTGCTAACGCTATTACGTTATTAGCTCGAAGAACATTGGTAGCGTTTGCGTCCATAGCGCGAATAGTGTCTCTCGGAACGCATCCTTTTGTGTATGTGTATGCATGAGGGAGTCAAGGAGGGAGAAGCGTCTCACCGGAGTCCATGATAGAAGGGGAAGGGTTTTCCTTCTCTCTCTCTCTCTCTCTCTCTCTCTCTCTCTCTCTCTCTATGTCTCTCCTTCTCACACACACACACACACACACGCGCGCGCGCACCTGTTGTGTTCTCTTTTTAACCTATTGTTCTCTCTCTCTCTCTCTCTCTCTCTCTCTCTCCCATCCATTGTAGGATGCAGTTCTCTCTCTTCCATCCTGTACTTATTATTTGCTCTCTCTTCCTCTCGTTGCGCTCTCTTTTCTTTTCTTCTTTTGCATACGATTTTATTAAATAGATATGGTATCTATTTTATATTTCTTTTAATGATATGCCTTAGCAACTAATTTTAATAATATTTTATATAATAGACGAGCAACCGAGCGCGCTATCTCTTACTATCTATACTTATTATCTTTTCTCTCTCTTTCTCCGTTGCATTCTCTATCCAACTCTCACGTTTTGTCTCTTTTCTTGCACGCAAAAATTTAAGATTTTTATTTTACCGAATTAATGAGTGCAAATCGAATATTCAATAAGAGCCCGATGACACTGTTAGACGTCATGATAATGTCGCGTGGTGTAACATGAAATCGCCAAGAAATGAGCGAAGGATAAACGAAGGAAAAGAATAATAGGAAAGTAACCGAATAATTCCATACTCCGGATATACAGTTCAAACATATATTTTATACATATATTTTAGCACAATTTTTTACAAAATAGAATGAAAAATATTTATTAACTTATTTATTTCTATACATATATGATATAATTATAAATTTATATTTCTTTCACGAGAGATCCCAGATTTCTCTACACTATCATTGCTACCTATTCCTTCCTATTTTCGCTCAATGTACGGCTTGCCATAACATTGTTCATCAGACCCTTCAAATATCTCTCACATTCTTCTGCTCTATTGATTGTTTGCATAATCGCAGCATCTGCACAATTCCTGAAACATACAATAGCAAGACTTAAATAGCATAAATTAAAATAGATCTCATGTGCACATGGAGCATTTATCGCATGCAAAATAATAAGAACTTAATCACACTTAGAGCACTACTACGAATGAGTGCATGAAACAACTACATGGTGATATCTACACTTCGACTGTTATATCGAACCTAACACGAAGTCACAATGCTTTACGTCAATATCTATGATTATTAACATACTTACATTGTTCCTAACAACTGATGTTCCAACACGAACATTAATCTGCAATGAATTAGTGCGTTAGTAAACGTCTGATCTATTCGTTGCACAGTAACTAATAAATGCTCCGGTTCTATTGAAGAATCGAAGCTCTTGCATGTAATATACCCACAGCATCCGAAAGATTATGTATGTTCTCCATCATACACAAGACTAACCAATAGCCTAACCAACTGATAGAGTTTGATTTTAAGAGAGATTATAAACGATTTGACTGAAATCTTCGAGTTTACTGAAAGAACGAAAAAAAATTATTGCTGTTTAGAATTTAGGGGATATAGAGTAGGGATATACGCTTGTAACAAAAAAATCTAGACTATCATGATAAATATATTGTTTTTATATTTCATCTATCATTTTTTCATTACCAAAAAAGGTTAATGAAGAACGTGCATTTCTTTTTCTTTTGAGAAATTCCATGTTACCTGACAGAAGGAAATGTGAGTCTATGAAAATGACTCTCACTATTATTATTATAGAATACACATCAAACACTTTATTTACCTAAGTATATTGTAATAATATTGAATAGCATTGATAAATTCTTAATTACAGAGAAAGGGGAAAGAAATTAAAATGCATTAAAAAAAATCTTACACTTTATTTTTTAAACTTGATGTATTTTTTTCTGGCGTTGCGACCACCAATTGTATATTTTAAATACATTCTGTAACGCACAATTCTTACATGTTTTCTACAGTATTCGTACAGTATTAGAACATTTAGATTATGTGTAGAATCTATAATATATCTTCGTAATCAGCATCCAGAATCTCAATTATCGAGTCGCTATCGAGTATACCAGCCATCCATTCGCGTTTTTCATGTCCTTTACATATATAAGAGTCTTATTGTCGTCATTCTCTTCTGCACCAACTACAGCCATTGTAGTCAGGCGTTTCACCATGCTATACGGAATCATCCTATCTTTCCATTGTAATCCATTGTGATAAGCACTCAGTCAGGAAGCGCAATATTTTTTGGATTTTGTCAAGAAGTTCCATGGCATGAGACATGTACAAATATGAGAGAATGGCTCCATTTCTCACTTCCTTCACGATAAATTTCCTTCCAACGAAAAATCCTTGTACAAACAATCAAATTAGGCATGCATAAAAAGCGTATTTTCCTTATATTATTGTTTAACGATATTTCAAAGAGATTTTAAATCGATTCCAGAGATGACACACATATCTCTTTGTTATTAAATATCGTCACGCTTACTGTAATGAACTGTGAAAGTAGACAAAAAATGAAGATTAACTTACAATATTGTTACATTAAAGATTCTTTAAATTAATGCTTTATAAACATATTAATGCTTTATAAACTATAATATAATTTTTTATTGAATGCAAAAACGGTTATATCATCTCTCAATGCGAGTTTCTTTCACTTAATCCGAAGAATTTGTTACATCTATATTTTAACATTTACTAAATTTCACATTAAATATATTACAGATATGCTGCATCAATCTTCAAATCGTAATAAAAAAAATATAATTCTAAATGTATGAGTAAGTATAAAATGCTAAAACGAATAATATGTTTCACTGTTTTCGTGCAAATGCACTACCGAAATTTAAGTTATTTGAAGAATTCATTACTCGTGTATCTTTAATTAAAAACGTTATGAATTCTTTTTAAAGATATAAGAGACCAACATTGTTGATCAACCTAAATTAATAAAAAATAAATACATTATTTCTTCGAACGCTGTTGCAGTCTATGTTCATTATTATAATATCAAATCATTGTTTAATAACAACAATCATTTATTATTATAATATTGGGTTGGAAGTGCGTTTTTTCAGTCAAAGTATTGTATATACAATATCTTCGTCATAATGAATAAAATAATGAATAAAAATTTAAATTTAAAAAAGGATTTTAAAGCTAGAAATCTCTATTTTTAAAAGCTTATCATATTTTTTAAGTTTATATGAGTTGGTAATTTTTGTATATCAAAAACGAGCTGAAGAGGATGGAAAATTTTCTTCTCACTTTGGATTTATAATGTGCCCAAAACAAATTTGAGAAAATTTTTGATTACCTATCGTGAAAACTTGATACTTTCCCTACAATCATTTTTTAAAATATTCCTACGATTTTTGGTTACTGAGTTATCGCGGATTAAATAAAAGAATCATTTTAATCTTAATTGCTCATAACTCCGTTAAAAATTATAGTATCGCAATTTAAAAAAGAGATTCTTAAAGCTAAAACTTTACTCTCAAGATGTATTTATCAAGATACATTTATATTAATTAGTAAGAAAGAAATTGCGGTTTTTACTGATAGATACCTTTTAAAAAAACACAATTTCTTGCCAACCCAATAGAATTAAAATTAAATTGCTGCAAAGTATAATTCTGTCTCATTATTGCGATCAATAACAAATTTTCTACAGATGATAAATTCGTGACATTAGCTATACAGTTTTTAAATTTATTTCATATAATTATATGTTATTAATTTAGTTCTTTTTTTCTTATACATTTATCTTATAATATTTAATTATTTTTTTAATTATAGGAAATATTAATTTTATTTAAAAAAGATTTTTATTTCTGATGTAAAATACTTATAAGTAAAATTTTAACAAGAAATAACACACACACACACACACACACACACACACACACACACACACACACAAAAAATATATATATATATACATACAATATATATGTTATAAATTGTATAAAAATTTCTTTAATTA
>Ga0157364_1007536_pt1 | contig 11261 bp, 5 predicted proteins | sample AttsexASBM2_FD_111476 | JGI IMG/M metagenome (GOLD analysis project Ga0157364, IMG submission 111476) | Fungus gardens microbial communities from leaf cutter ant in Ribeirão Preto, State of São Paulo, Brazil - Atta sexdens ASBM2 | ecosystem: Host-associated > Fungi > Mycelium > Unclassified ...
AGCCACAGTTTTGTATGCAGAGTAATAGTTTTAATAAAAATCGGCGAGTGAAAAGAATATATTTTTACTATTTCTTTCTCTTTCTCATTCTGTTTTGTCTTTTTTTTATCTCTCTTTTCTCTCTCTCTCTCTCTCTCTCAGGAATTAGTTAATGTTAGAACTGTGGCTGTGCCATTTCTGACTCATTTAATTTGGATTTGCACGTGGAACTTTAGATTTTTGTGATTTTTCGTAAATAATCATAATTAATTATTAGTAATTTTACTTTTATGATGATAACCTTTCCTTGTAAAAATCTAGATTTATCTTGAACAAATTGATTAACAAACCTTAATACGAGTGCGAGTGATCGATAATGCTCACTCGCGCTCGCGCAACATAAATTATTTCTTTTGTTCACGAATTGAACAATTAACAGAGGTTCCTTCTTGTATGACGGCATCGTCATTATCAGTCGCAATGGCGGCTTCTTATATTGACGTTATTACGTGTCGATATTTGCACATGTATTATATGTACATGTCGACAATAGTAAATATTCGCGCGAGAGCAAAGAGCATTTGAAACGAATGCCGGTTCTCGTTTCGCTCTTAACCTCGCCGTCATATGAAACAATAACGACAATGGCATATCATCGAATAACGAAATTGAAAGAACAGGAAAAGAAGCTATAATGCGATACGAAGTGTGAAGCAGTCTGTGTGTGACCCGAGGCCAAGAGTTGACTTTGACTTTTCGGATATTCAGATAAATGCGATACCTGACCGATCACTGGAAAACAGCCAAAGAGATTTATAGAAGGTAAAGAGAAATACGTTGTGGTATTAAAATATTTTTTTTATGGAAAAGAGGAAAGAAAGAAAGAAGCCAATGCAAATCGTATCGTAGATATTGATGCGCAAACGATTAATAATTTAATGAACGCAAATATGTTGAGTTTTCTGTTCTCTTTGATTGGAAATCAAAGCAAATTTTGCTTTTATTGAAATTATTATATATGCTAAAGTAAGTTAAAATTGAGAATATAACAAATGTAAGGAATATTCTTCACTTTGATTAATATCGATTAATAAAATACTTTGCAACTATGAAATTTCGTTCTCATATAGTTGTATGGAGTTTTGTGAAATACGTCGAGTCTTAAAACAATCAATGTCATTCTACAGTTCGCGAGTAGGAAGGTCGAACATCCTTTGTTCGTCGCGTGATCGTAGTCGCACTTTATTTCTTATCCTATTCACGCTATCGATTATTCTAGTTCCAAGGTATCGACGTTTTCCATTCTAAAAAAAGACGGGAAATGCAGATTGCGCTATCGATGAATGAATCCGAAGCATAATGTCGCGTATTAGATTCGCGCGTCGGTCGCAAACAGGACGATCTGGGTCATCGCTTTCACCCTGGGGTCATTATTTTCCGGTAATGTCGCCTCGAATTCCAAATGAATTTGGCCTTTTACCGAACGTTGTGCGCCGCGGTAAAAGCGCTATTTAAGAGACGCGTAATAAAATGTGCATTAACGTCCCGCGGTCCTGGCACATAGCCGCGCGGAGGTTAACGCGCGGCATGCATTTTGCGTTCCTTCCTCCATCCTTCCTTACTTTACCTTCGCCTCCTTCAGTCTGCCTGCCCTTCCACCTTTGCCGAGAGACAGTGGCAATTTAGAATTTCATAACGAGAGAAAAAGGATTTAAAAAGCGTTTAATGTCTTGCGCGGCTGACTTGGCCGTAAAAAAAAGGGAGAAAAAGAAGGAAAAGGGATAGGGAAGAGTAAGAAGAGGAGAGAAAAAACAAAAAATCCGAGACGAAGACGGGAAGAACGACTATTATCACTTTCGGAGACAATGAGAGGGAGTAATGGAGGAAAAGAAGTGCTCCAGCGTCGCGTTCCTTGACATAATTCTACGATCAAGATATCAGTAACGATACGGTAATTGCTCGGCGTGATATTACCTTGTGTCTCCCCTCTACTAATTTTGTATTCGCAGTCGGAAGACATTAAATGCTATGGAGTGATTTCTTGTAATACCGAGTAAACACACATAATCGGCGATCCTTGATTTGTTTAGTTACACTAGTCACTGTCTGTAGAAAGGTGTAATAATTGAATGTAACGCGTAGTGTAAACTAATGTTTCGATCACTCGATACGGCGTGATATAATACTTAATCGTTGTTGTGTAATCACATCACAACCACACGCAACAATTATGTAACTTTCGTGTTATTTAACGTTTGCATGGTGTTTAATATCTAGGCTTTGTTATATGCATACAATAATAAGTTTCGATAATTTTTTCTTATTTTAATTCTTGATACATTTTGGATTAATAGCGTGAGAGTTTCTTTCGTGAAGAGAATAAAAATTCTTATCGGAGTATATCATCGATAAGTTGATTGCTGACGAGATAATCTTGCAGCGAGTGCTCTCTCGAATACTTCTTAATGAAATTGAAAATCTTATCGGTGCAGCTTAGCTTATGTGTTCTCTTATAATACTATTTTATCGCTTTATTACTGAAGAAATGTTCATTCCACGAGCAAGACAGGAGTTTCGATTTTTTGCTCAATCCTTTATGAATATTCACTTAACGAGCTTAATTAGATTATTTTTAGAATACGATTATGCACACAGTTGAATGCGTGAATGATAATTAAATTTATTCATGAAAAAAGATTACGCGATGTAACTCTTATTAAATCCAGTAAACAGAACATTTTCGTATATCAAACAATATTTATTTGAACGAAAATTAAATTAAATTAAATTCTTTAAATTTGAATCAATAGATCAGTAATATCAACTCCGAGTAATCAGTGAAATTATTTTACTGATTACTCATATCCTATGGAGTAATCAGTGAAATTCAATAAAAAAAAGAAGTTTGAGCATTATAATTCAAATACCGATATTTGCACAGTTCCAATACACGGTATACATTAATTCTAAGAACATTAAAAAAGGGGTGATTCCTCACACAAATTCGAGACGAAAACTAATATATATGACCGAAACAGTTAATTTTCAAAGATATAGGATATATGGTAAAAAAATTCGTTTTTTCCTATTTCAAAAATCATTTAAGTTATTTTGATAAAACTAAAAATATATACAAAATTTCATCAAAATAATTTCACATCTTTGACACTAAGCAGTTTCGGTCATATGAAATTTTCGTTTTAAATTTGTGTGAGGAATCACTCTTTAAAATCTTTTAGTATGCTTTATATACACCCTCTATTTTGAATGTAAACTAAAACAAGGTTTGGAATTCTACATTTCATTAATTTTTTAGTTGAATTTCACTGTAAATTTACTGTTTATCCAGTGGCTTTCTGATATCAGTAATTATTAACCACTGTTTCAGATTTAGAGAATACAAAGAACTTTTTATAAAATTTAAACTTTTCCGTTTTTCGTAATTATCTTTAAATTTTGTGTCACATTATGATTTTAAACTTATCCCTGTAGTTTCATTGAATTTAGGGTGTAAAACGCCATCGTGTGGCGCGAGTAGCGTGATGGTGAAGGGTTAAACGGTTGCGGCGACCGAAGAAACTCCCTGGATACGAACATACACTTCCGGCTGCTCCTTTCCGGGCTTTCTGGTAGTCGCGTAGGAGTGGAATTACTCTGCTCGCGCGCGCGTACACGGGGTTGGCAGGGTGCCTCACCCTAACGCGATTAACGCCAATTTGCGCCATGCGTTAGACACGGAGAAAGAAGTGAATGACAAAAGGAAAGCAACAAAAGAGGAGGATAAAGAACAAGGAAAATGCGCTATCGAGATATTTTTTACTTTCTCCTTTGTCCTCCTTTTTTTTCTCCCTTCCTCCTTCTTCCGTCATTTTTGTTCCGTCAAATAATGCGAAGCATTTTTCGAATTCTTCAAACATTTATCGGATGTTTGCAGTTCCGAATATTCAAAGTATTCAAATATCTCTAATCGGAAAAGTTTTCGTATTCAATCTTATTACAGAATTATTCGGACGATATGATCGTTCGAATATTTCCATTCCTTCAAGCTCGGTGGCTGTTGCGTCTTGCACATTGAATGAACGAATGGATGTCCAACCGGGTTTAGTGAAGAAACTGTTACTGTACTCTCTCAGTCTCCTCTCCCCACCGATCTCCGGTTCTCGCCGCTTTCTGGAGCGCCGTTGTGAATATTCATGAATCGCGCGCGCCTGTCGCCGTAGTCATCCTCCCGGTCGTCACGAGACGTCCCGTCGCACGGAAATTCGTAAGGGAACATCCGGGGCGCCCGCGAAGCTCGGGCACAAGGGGAATGGAATTTCTATCGAGTTTTCGAAACGAGGGTGGGCTCGCGAAAGCGGAAACTTTTTGGCAGGGATTGAAACCCATGTTAATCCCGATGACGCCAGCGAAAATGTGTCTCATGCCAATCGTCGCCATGAATCGTGAAACAGATTCTACGCAAATGTGTCTCGTGCCTCAATGTAGATGAGTCTCATTGCCATGCGAATCGTGAATGGATAGATTATATATATATTTTTTCGCATCTACCATCGAATCTTCGGTTTTAATCCCCGTGCCGTTTAAACGGCAGATTCGCGAGAGAAGTCCGGCTTTACGTCGCTTGTCTTACGAAACATGAGTTGTAGATCCTTTTGCGTGGTGACATTCGCTATTCGCAGTATGCAGAAGGGTACTCGAAGGCAAATCCAGCTGTTGTTTCGTCAGCGATTGCGTCAGCGTACTTGGGAGCGTAAGAGTCTCTTGAAGAGTTCATTGAATTTCGTGTTCTTTTGCGAGAACCGGCCTGAAACGGCAACGAAATATCTGAATGGCTACAAGAATGCTGTACTCAACGTCGTTTTCAAATATTCATAGCAAAGATAGAATATACTTATTCTAATACATATCTATTGTGATTTATTAAAATCACTTGGTTCAAATGTTCAAGACACCCTCCATCGAATACTAGAGTTTTTAAAAACACCATTGATAAATTTTGGTAGATAAATTTAAAATTTATAAAAAATAAATAAAATATAATTCGGCTTTTATTGAAAAAATATACTAAATTTAATAAATTATTTTTTTTTAAATAGTTCCTATTAAATATTTACTAAATATAAAGATATATTTATTTTGTACAATATAAGAAACCATTAATTTGATTTAACTAGCATTTCTTTTTATTGAATAAATTTATTTTGTAAATATTTAATTGACATTATTCATGTAAATATTGAAATTTAGTACTTTTTTTGTAACTGGTGGTAAAAACTTATTAAAGTTTTGAAAAGTGTACCAGATTTTTTTCAGATTTTTATATAATCCGGAACAATAAAAAAATTTGTTGTGTTTCTCGAAGATTCTTGAGAAAGAGTTCGTGCCGACGGAAAGTTGAATCGATTAGGTTATAGATTAATGTTTAGATACTGTAAGAATTTTCTTAATATTGCACAAAATAATCAAGATGAATATTGTGCGGACGTGATGATAACAGTTTCGAAATTAATAAATCAAAATACGAGATAGAGAGAGGGGGGGAGAGAGAGAGAGAGAGAGAGAAAGAGAGAGAGCTACGAGCCGTAATATTCCGTGCTCGTGGTTCGCAATTATCGATAAACTATTACGCGATATGCACACGCGTGCGACGTATTACACGCAGAGGCGGAACGTGTTCGTGCAAGATGGTGCTTCGCGTTAAACCGAGACACACCGCTCGTTGAATCGATCCTGACAACACCTGCACACAATCTCTAGACACCGAAATTAGTCATCCCGCTTTTATAGGCCAAAAGCGTGTCGAGGCTTGAGAAAGCTCGTAATCCTTGCGTCACTCGCGTATCCGATATCGAACCACCTTGTAAAACGAGACGCCCGTAAATTTAATGTTAGAGCGCTCTGAATGAGACTTACCTCATGTGCAACCTCAGTTTGCAACTGTAAACGCCTGTCATTCTTTCACACGACTAGATTGACTTCAAGAAAATCAATCTCTCCATATCTTTCGGTCTCTTATACTGTTGAGATTTTAAAAGTTAATTTTTTTATGTTAAATTCATTCGTATGCCTTCTTATATTACTCATTATTTCGTAAATTGATATTTTATACATAATTATGTATGAAATATTAATTTATTTCATTTTGTTCATTTGCTACACCATACACAATTAAAAAAACAATTTTCTCGAAAATCAATTTGAATAATCATTAAAATATTCTTTAATCATTAAAATATTTTGTAATATTAATTTTTAAATGCAATTTTGATATTATAACTGACTATAAAGAAATAAAAGTTTTTTATTTTTTTTTTTTAAGAGGAATAAAATAAATAAAGTATTTATTATTTACAGACATCTTAAAATGCTTAGGTTAGCATCAAATATTTAATATATGATATTACTCTGATTCTGTTCATGTTTGCATTTCAAGATTTTAGCGCGCGGTTTGCGAAATTAAATACGTATATACATTCATGCTATAAAATATTTAAATACTAAGAACCGAAAGTAAGCTTATTTTTATTAATTTAAAGTATGTTCTTTTGTTCTTTTTTTATTCCTTTATATTTTCGCTTTTTGCAATGTAATAAATAAGTGATATAATTAATTTAATTATTTCACATACAATATGACAATGAAACAATTTTTTTCTCTATCAATTTAGTTTGCTATACATTATAAGCTATCCTTTATTATCCTTCTGAAATGTGCTTAGTACATTTCCGGTATTTTGCGAGTTGCGGCGTGAGAGAATTCTCCGTGGAATCTCATGGACGCGGATTCCGGATCCAGATGACTCCGGACTCACGCAGGAATTTCGTCATTGATGGTCGGTGGTGTCGGTTATTTGCTGCGGTTTAGAGCCGGTCGTACACTCCCGCGTTTACGGTGCTTCGCGAAACCCCTCATGGGTTTGCGTCTCACGAAAAAGGACCATCGCGTCATCGTCGGACTCTTTCGGCCGGATTGCGTGTCCGCTTTTCGCTCTGTTCCGTTTCCGGGGAGACAGTGTAACGACGCGACACATCGCGTTATAATTTTTCCGTGCACGGTGCCGCTGCAGTTGAACGATAAAACCGCGGTTTCGCGGAAGAAGCGAAAGCATGCTTCGTGGAAGCGCAGTTCGTAGAAGTTCGTCTGCTTCGAATGACGAGGCAATTGCACCTGCCACGCGTTGCGTTGCGCAATCGCGACGTGCATGTTTCTAACATAATATGCCTTCGTTCTCGCATATGTTTGCAGCGAATGTTTTAAAAACGCGCGTTTTATTCATGACGTTTGTCAACGCTCGTTCTTTTTTTCGGTATAATAGTTGTTTCAAAAATAGTATAATACACACCAACAGTGAAAGAAACTGACTACACAGCTTGATCGACTCACTCGACAATTTTCAAACTAGAAACTTTAACGACGATAATAATTATACCTCGAAAATGAAAAATCTTTGATCCTAAATTTTCTTAGAATCTCTTTCGCAATAACGCACGTGCCGTTCTGCGCTGTAATCAGGACGGGGCGTCACTGGGTCGCTCTTTCGAAACTCGTTCTTGCTCGACCTTGGCGCGCTCAGCTGTCCCGCGGTGATCTCGTATTCTCGCGCGAGAACTAGACTCGAGAGAGCGTAATCGGCAATAGGAAGAGAAGCGTTGAGTGATGACGAGGGGTCGAGGGAGATGAGCGAGAAGGGGGGAGAAAAATGTCGACCCAGTTAGGACATAGAGTTCAAGCCTTAGCACACAATGCAAGCAGCCGATGCTCGATCTGTCCCCTTTAAGGGTTCGGACCGGTGAGACCAGCATTCGTCTCCCTCCCCTTCCTAAAATTACAATCCTTTCGCCCCCAGAGAGGAGAGAAGGATAAAGGAGAGAGAGAGAGGGGGCATAGCTGACCGTTCTCCGCTCTCCGTTCTCCGCACGAACAATAGAGGGATTTATGGGGGGAAAACGCACCCCGCGCTATACAGACCCACATGCGCGCATGGAGAGAAACGACTTACTGTATCGTGCTCGGGGAATAGGTTCCCCGTGTTTGCAATAATCACCCTAACCCTCCTTTCCTGAACCTCACGATCGTTCACGCTACGAAGGTCGCTTGTGGACCATTTCCACAACAATCGTCAAAGTTAACCGAGATTCGACCGATTGGTACGTGTACGTTTCGCTATCTTTTTTTGAGATACTGAACAATATTTACTTTTATTAGAGAGACGATGTAGCAGACAGAATAGAAAACAACTAACAATAAGAGCTTTCAGAAGGAAAAGTGTCAGCACAGATCTCGAGATTTCACTTGGTGCGATTTGATTGACAGCGTAAAGTGGGACAATTCATATTGTGATTCGTTAGGTTCAAATTGAACCTGGAAGGTATAATCATCGCAATAACGTTCTTTTTTGTTACGAACACGATCTTCGACTAGTGTTTCACTGCACTGAGAAAAAATATAGTTAATTTTAATAAATATTTAGTTCAATATTGCCAACTAAACATTTACTTACAATAAGTAAATACTTGTTCAGTAAAAAAAATGATTGTTCAATCAAATTAACATTTCTTGTATCAAATAAATCTTTATATTTAATAAATATTTAGTTGGCAGTAAATATTTATTAAAATTGACTATATTTTTTTTCAGTGTGGATATTGACGAAGATTCCATTAGTCTGTTGGATATCGAAATTAGTATCGAAAGTGTCGAAATTGAAACTTTTTTGTAATGCATTTTCTTAAAAAAGTCATCAGATTTGACTTTCCTGCTTGAGAAATTTCTCCAAAGAAAATCGACTTAAAAAGTTATATCAAAATTTTTTGAGCGATTAGCTGGAGATTTTTTCATCTATAGAGAGCTGACGATTTGATTAAAAAGTTGGAGACTCCAACCTCCAACTAGAGGAATGGCAATCGTAGTTATATATAATATAATTTCTAAAAATTTAATAAATCAGTAGAATCCAAGAGTATACACATATATAAACAAATGTGAATGTTATTTCGGTCATCGATATAGATATAAGTTCACTGATTTAACATCGGGAACTTTTATATTATTTATTATAGCCATATAACATTCAGTTCGTACAAATTGAAACGATATTCAGCATGAAAAAACTCATACAATCATGATTTAACCTGCGCGCCTATGTAATAAAATACAATAATTCTGACAGAGAGTGATTTTTCGACGTACTTTTGCAACTATTGTCAAAATGGCATAAAATATTGCGACGTAAAACGACATGACTTGTTACGAGTTATCCACTTGAATTACGGCTCTTTTTTTTCAAAGTCCTTTTGTAAAATCTACCGTTCGCGTCTATATCACTGTCGGCGCTTCGATTATTTGTGAGCCAATCGTCGCCGGGCGCGTCTGTATTTTCACGTCGCGATTAATTGAATCGGCATCCTCGCAATCTCGACGAAACTCGACTCGATATTAATTTCCAACACGGCCTCCGCTGTTACGCGCCCGTGTTTGTTCGCGCAGTTTCAATTTACGACCAGACAGCGCCGCACGACACCGGAAGAACATTGTCGCCCCTCGATGCCGAAAGTTTGTCGGTTCGCAGACACGAGTCGCCGCGCGATCTTTATCGCAAAACTTTGTTCTCCTCTTTCAGCTTTGTCTTCTTTCCTCGCGGCACAGCGGGAAGCCTTCTAATTCACATAGAATCATCGTCTCCCAGCGCGGTAGCGCAGCCTCGACCTCTTATTCATGCATCCCGTTTGCGTTGTTAATATTATCGTATGATAAAGCTCCGTTTTTCCCGAGCTGAAAAAATGTTGCAAGAAAAGTGTTGTTAAAAATTACAATAGTTTAAAGTGATAATTTTCTTGATAATTACATTCGTGTCGCCGAACGTAAATGCGCGCGTCATCGTGACTATGCAACTGTTTAATATGTACATTGATCTGTCTGACTAATCATGAAATATATTAAGAAAATTACCGAGAAACTGATAATTAACGCCGATAAGAACGTCGTAAAGGCTGACGAAATATGTCAGACGAAAAAATGGTAACATTCTCACTTCGATAGCGAAGAAATACAGAAGTGCGAATCGTTCGGTACGTTGATTGATCACTCCAGCTTATCAGTCAGCGATATGCATCGAAATGAAAATTGGATAAAAAGACGATATCGCAGTTATCACGATAACATGATCAGTTAAGATGATCCGTCGACGACGAAAGATCGAGACTGTAAGCGATGATCGATTGCAAGGCTCTAGTTTCATAAGATTCTCTATTGATTGAACGAATGTTTTAAACAAATTTGAAAAATATATATAAGTAAAAAAACATTTTGTATTTGTGTTACAAATGGTCTGTCTACTCAAGTCTTTGTTAAAATTTTACGTTTAATTTTTAACATATTCGTTAATTTAACATAATATGATTAAGTTATTTAAATATTTTATATTACATTTTGATATTCAACATTTCTTAGTGTCAAAATAACACAATTCATGAATAAGTGGACAAATAACATTAAAATAATATATTTTAAAATATTTTAAAACGTAAATTCTAAGAATGAATGAATAAAATGCGTGTTAATTTAACATATCATAAATGTTAATTTATGTTAATTTTGCTGAAAAATTATGCTTACATAACTTGCTTATTACTAAGCTTGTTTACAGATTCGGTACATTTTTTACATAATATTTATTACACACTTATCTTGAGTTAAATTAACACAAAAATTTGAGTAGATTGTTTGAGACATGTCAAATGTGTTAAATTTAATATTTCATATTTTTCAATAGCATAATTGAACGAGGAAGATTAAATTCGGTCAAAATAAGCCTAATAGTGCACAATAATATTTTTGTAAATTTTACAATTTCCCATTCAAGCAAACTGCGCGCTTGTTTGTTAGTTTTGAAACACAGTCCTAAATTGAAGTTGGAATATCACAAATTAAATTTAATACAATTTAATAATATCCCGATGTTAATGAGCATCTTTAAAACACTGTAAAGAATTAAAAATTTATTCTGTAATAAAAATATAGCAAATAACTTGCGAAATAATTAAAAATCTTTTTCTCTTTCCGACCTGCTGTTTGTAAAACGAATAATTGTGATATTATCAATTGGACGAAGTTGTTAGAGTTTTGAAGATGTATTTTTTTTCCATTTTTTTTTTTCATTTTAATTTTCTTACTCTATACTTTTCGTTCATAATGACAAGGAATTAAAGGCTCATTCTTTGTTTCTCGTTGAGCGATTGAGCTATCGCAAATATTTTCCGTTTCATCGCGGTAAAAATAAATTC
>Ga0157364_1007537_pt1 | contig 11261 bp, 11 predicted proteins | sample AttsexASBM2_FD_111476 | JGI IMG/M metagenome (GOLD analysis project Ga0157364, IMG submission 111476) | Fungus gardens microbial communities from leaf cutter ant in Ribeirão Preto, State of São Paulo, Brazil - Atta sexdens ASBM2 | ecosystem: Host-associated > Fungi > Mycelium > Unclassified ...
GCAGTTTATTTACTCGAAATGCCGACAGAGCGGGCGAACCACGCAAAATTTCCATCATTAAAGATCTCTCGTCTTCGAAACGCCGGGCGACGCTTCATTGGGCGCAACAGGGGAAAACGGGACGTATTATAAAGAATAACCCTCTGTTACGAAACCGTTTGCGTTGAATTAATACTGAGAAAAGACTGCTCAGAAAACACACATTTCTTGCTATAAAATTTGCGCTTTGACGTTTTGTTGCTCAGAATGCACCTCGCTCCGGGGGACTACCCCTCTGTATTTTTCCTGCCAAAAGGCGACCTCCGGTGCTGATTAACGAGATAACTGTTTGAAATATTTTAAATTAAATTATCTTTTGATCGGTCTTGTTACACTGTTACTGGCAATGGCTTTATGGCCCGCGATTTCCTGGAACTCAGGATCGCAGGATACGCTTTCGCAGATAAAATCGCGCGGAGTGTTGCGTATCAGCACCATTAGCTCTTCTCTGACCTGGCAAAAGAACTCTGACGTACCGACGGGCATGGATTACGAACTGGCAAAACGCTTTGCTGGCTACCTGGGCGTAAAGCTACAGGTAACCGTGCGGCCGGACGTCGCTAGCCTGTTCGATGACCTTAACCATCACCGGGCCGATATTCTGGCAGCCGGACTGGCCTGGGATACCCAGCGCCAGAATGACTACCGCAGCGGACCGGCCTATTACACCAGCACCCAGCAACTGGTTTACCGGGTGGATAAACTGCGACCTAAATCCTTGGCCGACCTGCAAGGAACCTTGGCTGTTCCTTCGCAGACTTCGTTTATCCCGACGCTGCAACAAGCTCAGGCCGGTAAATACCCACAACTGCAATGGAAGACCGAGAAAAATGTCAGCCCTCAGGCGATGCTGGAGCAGGTTGCTGAAGGCAAACTGGATTACACCATTGGTGACTCCGCTACCATCGGGATGATGCAGCGTATTCATCCGCAACTGGCCGTGGCCTTCGACGTATCCAGCGAAGTGCCGGTTAACTGGTATATGGCTAAAACTGCCGATGACAGTCTGGATGCCGCCTTACTTGATTTTTATAGTCAAATTAATGAAGAGGGCACCCTCGCACGGTTAGACGAAAAATACTTCGGCCATACCGGCAGTTTCGATTATGTCGATACTCGTACATTCTTGCGAGCCATCGACAGCACGCTGCCGGCGTTAACGCCGCTGTTTAAAAAATATGCCGCCAATATGGACTGGCGGTTACTGGCGGCGGTGGCGTATCAGGAATCCCACTGGGATCCTCAAGCGACTTCCCCTACTGGAGTGCGGGGAATGATGATGCTGACGCAGAATACCGCTGAAAGTCTGGATGTCGGTAACCGGTTGGATGCCGCCGAAAGTATTCGTGGTGGTAGCCAGTATCTTCAGGGTCTATTGGAGAAAGTACCAACCTCTATCCCACAGGATGAGCGAATATGGTTTGCGCTGACCGCGTATAATATCGGTTTTGCCCATATGATGGATGCCCGTAAGCTGACGAAAATTCAGGGCGCTAATCCGGACAGCTGGGCCGATGTGAAAAACCGCCTGCCGCTGCTAGAGCAAAAACGCTATTACCGGCTAACAACCTACGGTTTTGCGCGCGGAACAGAGGCTTACAACTACGTTGAGAATATTCGTAAGTACAATATCAGTCTGGTGGGATACTTACAGGAAATGCGTCAAAAACAGCAGCAACAACAGCAGATTGTGCCTATTCCTGACACGGACCTTCCTTCACCGTCTGAGCCTCAGATTGCGATGAACTGAGGGTATCAGCTTCGCGCTGCGCCTGGCGTAGCGCTTTTTTCTGAGCCCGCCGCTCACGAAAAAAAGCGCTCAACTGAGCAGCACACTCTTCTGCCAGCAAGCCCCCTTCAACCGTAATACGGTGATTCATCCCCGGATGACCGGGGATATCCAGCAAGGATCCAGCGGCCCCGGTTTTGGCATCACTGGCACCGAACACCAACCTAGCGATACGGCTGTGTACCATCGCCCCAGCACACATAGCACAAGGTTCTAGCGTGACATAAAGGGTCGTCTCCAGCAGTCGGTAATTGCTTAACGCTTTACCGCCAGCCCGCAGTGCCATCATCTCAGCATGGGCGGTCGGATCGTGACAAGCGATAGGATGATTCCAGCCCTCGGCAATCACTTTTCCCTGATGGACCAATACCGCACCGACCGGCACTTCATCATTTTCCTGAGCCCGCGCTGCCAGCGCCATCGCATAGCGCATCCAGTACTCATCATTTTTATTGTCGGTCACGGTATTCCCCTTCTCTTTCTGAATCGGCGCGCATTATAGCGATAAAGGCGGGTTTGGATAACAACTGTATGATCATCTTTACCCTCCATTGAACGCTGAATCAGTGGCTATTGCCTAATAGCCCCCCTAACGGTGCCTATCACCACTGTTTTCAGTAAATAGGATCATATCTCCCCCGCTCAATGTTCCCGACAGGAATAACCCCTAGTATATGAAATAAAAATATTTACATTAATTTAATTAACAAATAAATTAGGGTAATGTTAGATTGTAAATAAATAAAAAAATACAAAAAACCTATTTTTACATTAAGTTAATAGCTTTCCTTTTGCTTTCCACCAGTAATTTGGTTCAAAAACCCTGTCAACTACATGATGGCTAGGGGTTATTACATTAATGTTTTCACTACACAAAGGTCAGCAAATGAAAATGAAGAAACACCTCCTGATAGCATTCGGCTGTGCAGTGACTTGCTGCGCAATATCATTACCCGCCACGGCGGCCACAACTGACGGAACCTTAACGGGGCAGATTGGTGTTCAGGTCAGTATTTCTGACGGGTGTACCGTGAGCAATGGTACCGCCACCGAAGGTACCAATAACTGGGGAAGCATTGATTTTGGTACCTATGCCGATCTTTCTTCGGTGATTGATGGCAGCTTAACGGGTGAGGCTAGCGGCACCGGACTGGCTATCACTTGCACCAGTGACCTATCCCCTAGCCTGACCCTTGATGGCGGGCTACATGAGAATGCCCAAAGTCTGCGGACCATGACGAATTCGACCAGCACTAGCTCAACCTCTGTTATCCCTTATCGTTTATATTCTGATTCGGCTTACAGCAAAGAAATTACACCAGGCAGCGCCATCAGTCTCACCGCAGACGAAACCGCTCTGACAGTGCCGATCTATGCCCAAATTCGTCCAGGGGATCAAAGCTCTACTTCTCCTGATTCTGGGACATATACCGACACTATTACCGCAACACTGACCTGGTAGTCACGGAATGAGGGTGTTCCGATTTTATTTACCCCTGATGATGGTGGTCCCCGTGAGTCCGCTGTTGGCGGCGACGACAACCAGCAGTTTTACGGTCTCGTCGGTGATCACCAGTGGATGTGCATTAGGCACCAATAACACTCAGTCGGTGAATGATTTCGGAACACTGAGCTTTGGTTCGATGTCATCCATTTCAGAAAATGTGGATGTCGCCAGCTCAGCAGGGGCAGGTTCGGTCATCGTCACCTGTACTCCCGGCCTTGCCGTCTCTATTGCGTTAGATTATGGCATACACAATGGTAGCTCTGCGCGACGCTATATGGAAAATAGCGCCACCAGCACTACGCTGGGTTATCAGCTTTATCAGGATGCAAGCTATAGCAATGTCTGGGGAACGGGGGAACAGGCCTACAGTATTGCGTCATTTCCAAGCACCACCCAAACCTATACTGTCTATGGCCGCCTTTATGCCGTCTCAGGCCTACCCGCCGCAGGCACTTATTCAGATACAGTCACGGTCACGCTGACCTATTAAAAAGAACATAATGAAAAAAAATAGCCTTTTAATCGTATTCACCTTGCTACTTAGCGTTATCCCTCTGGTCAGTCACGCCGCTAGCGCTATTCTGGTATGGCCAATTTTTCAAAATATTGCAGCATCCCAGAGCGGCTCGGAATTATGGCTACAGAATAAAGGCAATGCTCCGGTCACTCTACAGATAAGAATATTTAAATGGGCACAAAGAAACTCCTCTGACGTCTATGCCGATCAGAAAGAGATTATTGCCAGCCCACCCTTTGTCACTATTCAGGCTGGTCAGCGACAGGTTGCGCGTCTTATCCGTCTTAATACACCGGCGGTGAATACAGAAATGGCCTATCGCATCGTGATTGATGAAATCCCCGTGGCTCCCTCACTTGACCAGCCAAAAAATGGGGCGGGGTTAATTATGCGCATGCGCTACGTTTTACCGTTATTTTCCTATGGTCACGGGTTATCGCCCCTCAGCCAGAACGGTCCGGTCACGCAGATACAACAGCACCTACGCTGGCAACTGCAGCGTCAAGCAAACCATAATCGTCTACTGATCACTAATAATGGCCGCAGTCATGCCAGGCTAAGTGATACCTATTTTTCCGCGGGGACTTCGGGTACGACCGTTTACTTGGCAAAAGGGTTTCTGGGTTATGTCCTACCAGGCCAAACAGTAAGCTTTCCAGCCCCCGCTAGCCTGCCGATTGGCGCTCGTCTTTTCAGCCGCTTGGCCGATAATGTAAATCCGGTACCTCTTTCCGCGGCTGAATAACCATGCGCAGCGTTATTCCTCCTCTGGTCTTTACGGCGACTTTTACGCTACCGGTGCTCAGCAGCGCCGAAGAGTACAATCAGTTACCCCCTCCGATTAGCGCTCTGAGGCAACCAACCAGTTATATGCTTTATTTGCGCTTATCAGTAAACGGAAACCTATCCCCGGAACTCGTCCCGGTGCTCGTTAAAGATCAGCACTATTTCATTGATAGCAGGGTGTTGAGAAAAAATCATTTCCCAGTTTCTAGGGACAAGCAACACATAGACGTTAATCGTTTAGCGGGTGTCACCGTTGACTATAACAGTGCCGCTCAGCAACTTAACCTCAGAGTACCGGACTCATGGTTGCCGACCCAGTATTTGACACAACAGTCTGACCTGGCACATCTGCGGCCGGTAGCAAGCCGTGGTCTGTTACTGAATTACGATAGCTACAGCCAAACGTCACAACACACCTCGCGATCAACATCGACTTACCTTGAAGCACGACTATTCGGCCACGCAGGAACCTTTTCGCAAAGCGGTATCTGGCGGATCACCGACAATGGCATGACTCAGCCGCCGCGCGGGTACCTGCGATACGATACACAGTGGAAATATAGCGATACACAGCGACTGATAAGCTATCAGGCTGGGGATTTTATTAGTAATTCTCTCACCTGGAGCCACTCCGTGAGGATGGCTGGATTGCGTATTAGCCGAGATTTTTCAGTAAGACCCGACCTTGTGACTTATCCACTACTCAACCTCAGTGGCTCCGCTGCGGTACCGGGGACTGTCGATTTATTTATCAACGGCTACAAAGCCAGCCGCAATACAGTTAATGCGGGGCCTTATAACCTGACTGATGTACCGTTTATCAACGGGGCGGGCCAGGCAACCGTCGTCACGACCGATGCCCTAGGTAGGCAGGTTTCAACTACCCTGCCTTTTTATGTGTCCAATACCTTGCTGGCAAAAGGGTTGAGCGATTTTGATATGTCGGCAGGGGTATTACGCCGTAATTATGGTCTGGCTAGCGATGACTACGGCAGCGGAGCTATAAGTACGATTTACCGTTACGGGATCAATAATCACCTGACCGCTTCTTTCCATGGGGAAGGTGATAGCCAGCTCATGCTAGCAGGAACGGGAACAGATATAACCCCCGGTCATCTGGGGACATTGAGTCTCTCCGTCAGCCACAGCAAGACCCCGCGAAATTATCAGGGTAATCAATATACTGCCGGTTGGTCATATTACAGTACCTACTGGGGACTAAATCTTCAACATATCCGCACTGATAATCATTACAGTGACTTATCCGATGACGGAACTGCCAGCCAAACCAGTCGTCAGTCAGATCAAGCGACACTGAGCCTGTCTCCTCCTATCAGAAACTTTGGCACGGTAGGGTTGGCGTATTTTGCAATTCGAGCAGGCGATAGTTCTGAGACACGACTGGGAAATCTCTCATGGAGCCATTCATTGGGAAGTCACGCCAGCTTAGGGTTGAGTCTCAATGATAACTTCAGTCAACACTCAGTGACTGGCGCGTTACAGTTACTGGTTTCTTGGGGTAGTAATAATACGCTTAACAGCAGCACTGAACAGCTGGCGGACCATAAACTCACTCAACGATTCAGTTATAGCCATACGGCCCCGTTAAACGGAGGATTAGGCTGGACTCTCTCCCGCTCCCTGACACAGCCTAGCGACCCACAGGCGGCTATCAAGTGGGTCAATCGCTATTCCACATTAAGTACAGGGGTGTATCAAAATACCGTCGACCACTCTCAATGGCTGGAAGCGAGTGGCTCTGTCGTGGCCATGGATAATGACCTCTTTTTTTCGAGAAGTATTAACGATGCCTTTATTATTGCTGATACCTCAGGATTCCCAGGGGCGGAAGTCAGTTATGAAAACCGTCAAGTAGGCACTACGGATAAACACGGCCATATTTTAATTCCATGGGTGTCTTCCTGGTATCCTGGAAAATTAACCCTCAATCCCCTCAACTTCCCGGCGGATACCGAAATTATGACGCCTGAGAAAAAAATTGCCGTTCGTGGAGGCAGCGGTGCGATTGTCAGATTTGATATAAAACGCGTACGCTCGGCACTGATTACCTTTGTTGATCAGAGTAACACCCCACTCCCTCCAGGAACGTCGGTCTTAGACGACTCTACTGGGAATCGTTCGGTTATCGGCTACGGTGGACAAGCCTGGCTATCACATTTGGGTAGGCACAATAAGGTCAGCGTTGAAGGGCTGCCTGTCAGTTGCCAGGTAGTCTTTGATTTACCTGAAGTCACCCATGTCCCTGCAGAAATCGGTCCGGTCAGGTGCCGGTATACCTCTACACCTGGAGAATAATTATGCACCTGCGAGACGTTATCCAAACAGGCATTGCCTTAGTACTTCTTTGCTTTTCTTGGCAGTGCTTTGCTGATTGTAGCGCAAGTAGCACCAGCGGCAGCTTTGGCAGCCTAAGCTCATTTACCTTAGATAATTCGTCCGAGACGGTAGAAACAGGGTCTGGCTTTACTTGCAGCGGCGCGGCGCTCAGCGTACTCGGGACAACCACTATTACTGCGGCAATTGTCTCCTCTGCTGGCGAAAGCGATGGCTCGCCACAAATGGTCGATGCAACGACGGGGAGCGCTATACCCTATTCTATCTGCTCTGACTCCCAGTGCTCAACACCCTATACGGTGGGTAATACTATTACTTGGAGCACTACCACACTCCTCGGACTGCTGGGGTTGTTTGATGCCGCCGATGGTACATTGCCATTTTACTTTCATACCAATGCCGGTATCAATGTTCCGGCAGGGACCTATACCGATACCTTGAATATCAATTGGACCTATACAGAGTGTCAGCTCGGGATATCTCTAATCTGCGTCAATACCAGCGGCAGTTCTAGTTCGACCATTACGCTGACGATGGTTGTAACCAACGACTGTATTATCCAAGAGGCTCCGGATATCAATTTCGGCAGTGCAGCACTCCCCGCTGACTTTTCCAGCGTATCGGGCGCATTAACCGTACGCTGCACCAAAAATGCAGCCTACACCGTGAGTCTGACTGGCAGTAATCCGACAGTAGGCAACTGGCGGCAAATGTCGTCTGTTATCAATGGTACAACAGATTACCTGCAGTATCAGATCTATCAATCTGACGGCTCGGCATGGACACCTGAAATCAATAATGCTGAGACCGGAACCGGGGCCTCTCAATCGGTCAATTACACGGCCGGTATCAACCCAGAGCAAGTTAATGAACCTGCTGGAACATACTCTGATACCGTCACCGTCACCGTCTCCTATTGACCAAGGAAAAGCGATATACTGCTCTATTCGAGTTGTTGGATCTCACCGGCTGGGGTGATGCGCCAACGGTGCTGGCAGAAAGCCAACAGCGGGTTATCGTGGTGACTGTCGCTGTAGCCGCTGAACAGCTCTAGGGGTTGACCGAGACGGCTCTCAAGCTGGCGCACTTTCTCTTCCCCCAGGCAACGCAGGCTCAGTACCCGCCCGCCAAAGCGGCGCTCGATACGGGTGGCAATCAAGTTCACCGCTGGGAGGAAGGTCGCATCCTGATAGACCGTTTCAACTAAAGATTGCGGAGAGCCGGTGATCAGCCAGACATCGGCATCCCCGGCGGCCAGATAGTCATCCAGCCGCTGGCGAACGCCAAGGAACGGCACCACCTGCTGACGAAACCGCTGACAAAATTCCCATTCCCGCTGTTGTAACAACTGCTCGCCATGACCGGCGGTCACCGCCCACAGTAAAACACTCATCGGCCAGCGGGCTGCACGCCCTTTTACCAACATGGCCAATAAAATCACCGGCAGTAACGGGATCACCAGTAATAGATTCAACGGTTGACGGCGTAGCGTATCCCGTAGATAACAGCCAAACAGGTCCTGCTTATGCAGGGTGCCATCAAGGTCAAAAAACACAATTCGTCTTACTTGCTCGCTCATTTAGGGGGACTCCTGGCTGACTGTTCCCGGCTGATCTTTTTCAGGGAAAGCCCAGCGACAATACAGCACAATACCAGTGCAGTATGTACCTCCGGTGCCGATCAACAGTATGGCATTTCGATACGGATTATGCCTGCTTTCACATCACTCGCTGAAGATTTCCTCGAAAAAAACCAGTATTCAGAAAGAGATAACCTTTACTATTGTCTGGCTCAATAAAAATGCTGTGCCTGACTGACGGTGAAGGGTACAGGATTTGCAGCAGACTAGGATGTGTTTCACCTCCGGGAAAATCCTATGAACGAGCATAAAATCTCTCCACAGATCGATGAACAGACCGTACAGACCTTTCAGAAAGATGGCGTAGTCGTATTGAAAGGGGTATTCAAAGATTGGGTCGCCCCCCTGGAAAAAGGCGTCGCCGAGTTAATGGCCAACCCGAGTGAGTACGGCTTTGCCCGTACCGTAGTCCCCACCGACGGGTCAGCTCCTTTTTTCCAGGATTACTGTAACTGGTCGCGGATCCCCAGTTTTAAAGAATTTGTGTTTCACTCCCCTGCGGCACAGATTGCCGCGCAATTGATGCAGTCGCGTACCGCCCGCTTCTTTCACGAACATACGCTGGTTAAACAACCCGGTGGCAGCACCGTTACCCCGTGGCACCATGACCAACCTTACTACTGCGTCGAAGGGCGGCAAAATGTTAGCTTGTGGATCCCATTAGACCCGGTTGAGCAAGCAATCTCTTTGCGCTGCATTCGTGGCTCACATTTGTGGGAAGATGAGTTCAGTCCAACCCGATTTAACGGTAGCCGCTTATACGAACACAATCGTTTCAAAGAGATACCGGATATTGAGGCGCATGCCGATGACTACGATATTGTCAGTTGGGCAGTAGAGCCTGGGGATGCGGTCGCTTTTCACTACCGGACGCTGCATGGTGCTGCGGGCAATGCCTCCGCACGTTCCCGAAGAGTGTTTTCGGCGCGCTGGGTCGGCGATGATGCCACCTTTGTCGATCGGGGTGGCGTGACCTCCCCGCCGTTCCCGGAACTGACCCTAAAACACGGAGAACCGCTTAACTCGCCTTTATTCCCGCAAGTCTGGCCACCGCAAAAAGTTGCCTGAGCCCAACTCCCCCCTGATGAACAGGGGGTATTAACCCTACCTATAGCAGGTGTTTATTGGGCTTTAAACGTATATATGCTAGAGTGCGCTCCTGAGAAAACAGGCTTCCGATAGCCGCCAGACAGAGCGTAAGGTAACTGACAGACGTGGCATTATTGATTACAGAGCGGTGTATTAACTGCGATATGTGCGAACCAGAGTGCCCGAACCAGGCTATTTCGATGGGAGAGCGGATTTATCAGATCGATGCTGACCGCTGCACCGAATGTGTCGGCCACTATGATGCTCCGACCTGTCAGAGTGTCTGCCCGATCAACAACACTATCATTACCGATCCACAGCAGACTGAAACCCAGGACGCGCTATGGGAGAAATTTGTCACTCTCTGGCATACGCCCTGAGTCGCGGGTCAGTTTTCCAATATTACCGTGGCGCAGGCATAGCGCCGTTCATCCGCTAGCGTCACATGGACATGTTGCACACCGAGCGTACCGGCCAGGCTTTCTGCCTGACCAAAAAAGCGTAAGCATGGCTTACCCAAAACATCGTTAAACACTTCAAACTGATTGAAGGCAAGCCCCCCCCGAATACCGGTACCGAAGGCCTTAGCCACCGCCTCTTTGACCGCAAAACGTTTTGCCAGAAAACGTACCGGCTGATGGTGTTGCTGATATTGTTGCCATTCAAAGTCAGTCAATACCCGCTTTGCCAAGCGATCGCCGGAGCGACTGATCACTTGCTGAATGCGATCAATTTCGACGATATCTGTCCCCAGTCCGACAATGGCCATTAGCGACGTGCTTCTCTCAGTAGCGTTTTCATCTCGCTAACCGCGGACGCCAATCCACTGATCACCGCCTGACCGATGATTGCATGGCCGATGTTCAGCTCATACATTTGTGGGATGGCCGCAATCGGCAGGACATTATGATAAGTTAAACCGTGTCCCGCATTGACCTTAAGCCCACGAGAATCAGCGTATTCGGCAGCCTCACGGATACGCATCAACTCGGCGTCGCGCTGCGGACCCTCTTCGGTTTCGGCATACGCCCCAGTGTGTAATTCGATATAAGGCGCACCGGCGGTGACCGCAGCATCAATTTGCTGTCTATCTGGATCGATAAACAGCGACACCAGGATACCGGCATCTGCCAGACGGCGTACCGCATCATTAAGTTTTTGCTGTTGTCCGGCAACATCCAGGCCGCCTTCGGTGGTAACCTCTTGGCGTTTCTCTGGGACCAAGCAGCAAAACTGCGGACGGGTTTCACAGGCAATAGTCAGCATCTCTTCCGTCACCGCCATTTCGAGGTTCATTCGCGTCTGTAACGTCTCGCGAAGCAAGCGCACATCTCGGTCAGTGATATGGCGGCGATCTTCACGCAAGTGTACGGTGATCCCGTCGGCGCCGGCCTGCTCGGCGATAAATGCTGCCTGCACCGGATCCGGATAGCGGGTCCCGCGTGCATTTCTTAAGGTGGCAACATGGTCGATATTGACCCCTAACAGTAACTCCGTCATGACAATCCTCAATCTTGAAATAGGTGATAACGTACTGCCC
>Ga0157364_1007538_pt1 | contig 11260 bp, 6 predicted proteins | sample AttsexASBM2_FD_111476 | JGI IMG/M metagenome (GOLD analysis project Ga0157364, IMG submission 111476) | Fungus gardens microbial communities from leaf cutter ant in Ribeirão Preto, State of São Paulo, Brazil - Atta sexdens ASBM2 | ecosystem: Host-associated > Fungi > Mycelium > Unclassified ...
AAAAAAAGCTTAGTAATATAATAAAATTTTGGGTGCAAATTCGAGCAAAAAATAAATTAGTTTTGGAAAAAAGAATTATGACGAAAAAGAGAGATCAAATAAAAATACTGAATAAAATATAAATTTTAATTATTAATTATTTTATTAAAATCGTTTAAAGTGCACAAATTTTGAATGTATTTGATTATAAACGTCTGATATAATATTTAAAAAATTATAACAATTATTTGAAATACGAGCAGTTTAAGGAAATTGTGAACAAATTTCGAAATTTCAGACTTCAATTCCCTGACTTTTCCCGATTTTTTAGGTCTGTGGCAACCCTGAATTTATTCATATAAAATATATTCTCAATTCTAGTAAATCATTACTTCAATCAAGACTAAATTAAAACAAATTTTATTTGCTTATTATATAAAGTCGTTTTTCTGCGATAAAATTTAATAAATTCTTCAAGAGAAAATAAATTCTTATTTTGAGTACATCAAGTTTTTCTAAAATTTCTAATTAAGTATAATTTAAGATTATTATTTAGAAAATATTGTTTGCTAAAGATAGCCTTCACTTAAAAGAAAAAAAGTAAACTGAGTAATTATTTTTCTTAGCAGTACATTAATATTTTTCTGTGTTTAGCTCTAAGAATTAGAAAAAGATAAAAATTAAGCTGAATCGAGATTAAAAAGTTAATTTACATTGATAGAAATGAACATTATAAGGGACAAGTAATAGTAATTCTATATAATAGAGACAATTTGTTCAATTCAGCTGAAGCTGTAAATTTTAAACAACGATATGCTTCAATAACAATTAATGCATCCAATGATGTAAAAATAAATGACAAAGTACTTGACGTCGTCCGCAGACTTTACATATGTTTTTCAAGAAAAGTTTTTTCTTCTTTTCCACACATCAATGAGAGAATTCCAATACGTGGTGTTTATCCAAGATAAATACCTATATATTAGTAGCGAAAATACTCTGTTATCGCGATTTGAAAAGCATGTCATAAACCGGGCTCAAGACTTTTCCATTGCAAATTTCATATTGTTGGTAACCCGACGTGACATTAAGCTGCCTTGCCATTCTTAACGGCAAGAGGATCGCAGCTTCATCTAGGTCGCGCCGACAAAGCCGCGAGAATCGTAAATCTTTTAGGATTCCGTATGCACGTTCCTCGGAGAGGAACTTCTTTCTCTTCTCCGACGCATCTACTCTCGGAATTCAGCTTCAGCGATTCTGCGAAGGCGCGATATCTGTATCTTGTAATGTGACCGCAGGAGAATGCTTCTACGAATCATACTTGCTATAATTTGGATACGTGTTGTCGAGAGTCCTTGTATTGGCTTTAATCCGTAGAAGAGCTTTCCTCGAACGAGATCAACAACGATTCTCGGTTTCTTCACTTTGAGACAGAAACCCTCAATAAACACCATTATAATAATATTACATCAATATTATAATTTCCTATTCAACAGTTAATTATTACAATATGTGTTATATTATACATTTATATTGCTAAGTAAGAAATTAGTGAGAAATCCAAAAGGAATCTTGGAGAAGAAAATTAGAATACTGATATAATATTACTTATTAGTTAATGTTTACTCTGCAGTTAATTCGTTTCTCTCTTTCTTTCTCTCTTTTCTGTACGATTATTCCAATTAACTTTGGTCACCCCTATAAATTTCTTCGATCCAAGAGTCAACCGATACACATGCACTGTCGCGGAAGTAATGCGGTTCTTTTTCTTTTTTTACATATCGTAAGTAAGTGGCGAGTCACTGCGTGAGAAATGTGTCTCTTTCTTTCCTGTCTCTCTTTCCGCTTGACACTAGTATACGTACGAAAAATGCTACCTCCCACTAGCAGCGACCGTGCTCGACTGCACTCATTGTGCTCTTTCGCAAGCACCGAGGCAACACACACCTGTTCCCGAGGAACTGTCGCGAACTCGCCTGATCGCTGATCACGCCGAGTCATCTTCATAATGCGCGAAGAAGAAACGCCTTTCTCGCCTACAGTAATTACTCAAGCAGATGTTACCGAGCTCTATACAACAACTTTTATGTTAATCATCTTGAATAAACAAATGTATCTCAATTATCCAAGATATTTCTACGTAGATTTTAACGGCCAAACTGTGCCAGCACGCGAAGCAGAGATAATAAAATGAAGATAAAACAAAAATATTGAATGCTCCACCGAAGAGAAAAAGCTATGTGGAGAATATAAATGTAGAGCAATAATATTTTAATTGATTGTTTTATGTTATTATTATTTGAAATTATTAAAGATAACCTACTTGTTTTATGTTTTTATTATTTGAAACTATTAAATATAAACTAGTAAAATTTCCAGTGCCTGCCAAAAATTTCCAATATATCAATATATCGCTCATTTGTTATAACAATGGCACAACTCAAAAAAGTTTTTTCAGAAAACGAATTTTAATGTTTGGAACATTAAAATTTTGTAATATTAATTTTAAACTTCAATTTGCTTGTAATAATTGATTATAGAACAATACAATTATGTCTAAAGTATATTTTGATTTTTTAAGTATATTTTGATTTTTTTTTCTGTAAGCAATTAAAGTATAATTTTTTAATTACATTGTTGTTGTAGCACATGAGCGATATAATTTTACAGATAATTTTTGTCAATCTGATTTTTAATTTACATTATGAGTTAATAAAAATCTTGTTGTAATCAATTTAAACACGCCACTTTAAACATAAAATATATTAAGTATTTGTATATTAAGATTTTTATTTGTAAATCTTTTTTATTTAAACGATACAATAACTCATTGGTAAGCCGGAAACTTTTGACAGCCACTGTATTTCTAAAGTACACAAATTAAGTTGATTATCTTCAATGACTTCAAGTAGTAAACACAGTATCCGAGTATAAACAGATTAAAAACTAATCTATTCTGTTTTCAACTTTATTATAATTTTATTTCTAAAATATGGATCATTTTTTATATTAAATTTATAGAAAATTCTCTCAATAATTTATTTATAAAACACAATTTGGCCATAAAAGTCGTTGCAATAATACATTTTTAATATCATTTTTTATAGCTTTGCGAGATTGTCAATCAATAAAAATCAATTAATAATAAAAAATATTCTCAATGCACCAATGATGAATCTTTAATGCACCGCTCGTGAACATCGTAACTATTACGTTACTCCCTAGTTACGTATCTAATTGCAATCGCATTTACGTACGTTGCGTTATTTGATGATACGATGTATTATTCAGCGCGCAAGCTTGACAAGTAATAATTTCCTCCGACAATACCCCGAGTTAAGAATCGAATGATGAGAAGGTAGAGAGCGTGCTTGCCTACTTTCACTACGAGCACACGATAAAAAAGATGTTCTGCCTTTACTAAAGCGGATACTAGACGCGCGTTGATTATGCTCGAATGATACGTATTTTCTAGATTATAGTTATCACACACATGACTTGAACTGTCTCACAGTTCAATATCCGCATTCAACACTAAAAAACTAAATATAAATTTAAAGATTGACATAACACTTTGCATACATGTACAACGTTACGTTAAATGTCAGTAGACATACAGCTCTGATATTTTCAAAAGTCATAATAACGTGAATCTAAGTGCGGTATAGTCAGATTTCTCATGGCATTCAAATGAAAGGCCTACCACAGTCTTTCACATGATATAATTCGAGATATTAGTTGAATTGATAAATTGAGATATAAATGCAACTATTACTGCTTGGCATGTCGGTTATGAATAGTAAAAAACCGCTTACTGCTTTCCGCTTGTCCTCCGCGCTCAAGGCACTGTGGCTCCTGTGCCTAATGAGATCCATGACTTTGCTCACAGGATTCCTGCTGCTCTCAGATCCAGCTCTAGGCCGACCGCTTCCTTGGTCTCTATTCTCCTTTTGTTCCTTCTGACTTTCTCTATGATGTTCCTTCTCCGTACGTACATCCACCGATGAGCTTCCATGTGAGCCTCTATGCAAGGAATGCTGGACAGTCATACAGTATAAAGAATATTAATAATGTTATAATGTATAATGTACTTAATAGTAATGTATGAGCTTTCTAAAATGTGATATTTCCAATGAACTTCTATACGAAAACAACAATTGCTAAAGTATCTAGAAACTTAGGTAGATCTGAAAATAATTTTCTTGGATCATTAAAATGATTATATAAAAGATGATTATTGGAATGTCAAAATTTTTCGCAACGTTGCTCATCGTGCTTAAGTTATATAAGTATTTTATGTATGTAATTATTTTATAGTCCAATATAAAATTATTTTCAAATCTATATCTAATTAAATTTTTAGATATTTTATTTTTAGAAACCATTCCTTTTGTAGACTAGTAACAATTAAAATTATAGTTTTGACAAATTTTTCAAAACTGAAAGATTTTATATAATTTAACATATCACAATCATGGTTGCCACTTCTGTGGTCGAAGATTCTGACTTTTTAAACGAATCTCCGGCTCTTTAACTAATTTTAAATTTTTATAATTCATTTCTTTTATGAAACGGTTATATACAAATGATATTAGTTTTTTTCATTTTCATACGCATGTAGAAAAAGGTAGAAATGAGAAAGAAATAGATAGACAGATGTATATGTGTAATGGTAGGAATAGATAAAAGGAAATGCATTAGAGAAAGTATTGTATATAAGGCTGTAATAGTGTGAATACCAAAGATCCATGAAAGGAATAAAACAACAAAAGAAATTACAAAGAAATTTAGATTTAGATTGGTATAGTCATGTAGACTGTAGACAAAAGAACAGATGGAAGTAATAAACCAAGTTCCTTTTTGAATTATGTATGTTGAAGTGAATAAATTCTATTCAATTTTTTATACATGCATTGATTTTCTTTCGGTTTTGAAAAGAAATCTCTAGCGGGAAGCGCCAAAGCTGATAATTTTTTTCTTTAGAGAGATTGATTACAAAGCAATAATAATTTCGGTAGATAATCGATCTCCAAAAAGAGTCATCTATCTACAGCGAACTCGAAAGGTGGCAACCGTAATCACTAACCATACATATCACATTTCTACTGTAATTTTATGCGTATATTCTCTTGCTTGTACCTGAACGGCACTTTTCATATTAGCTATAATACTGGGCTTCCTCTTGCTAGCGTCCGACTTGCTCCTCGGCCTAAAAGCATCAAAGAGCGCCGGCTTTCTCGTAGGGCTAGCAGTGTCATCCGTACCACTTCTCCGACGTTCCGCGCTATTACTGCGACTATTACTGCGACTGGTGGAACCGGATCGAGTGCCGGAAGTTTTTCGGCCACCTTTGCCGGAACTCGACGAACTCGACGGTTCTGCTGGCTGTGGAAGCGGCGTAGATTTTCCAGAACTAGGTGCGCTCCCATAAGACGACTTTCTGATCGTCTTCGAGTGCGATCCCCACGTATCTGCAAGTCAAATTATTTCTATAAGTATAGTGTATAATTATTCCATGACTTAATTTACTATGATTCACTACTATTTTATTTGCAAATCAATCATTCAACGTAATACGAACATACATGACTAATAATATTGTCAGTATCAAAGAATACTGCATAATATAGTATAAAAATATTATTGTATAAAAATATTATTGATGTGATCTGAATTTCTAGATTCTCGGGTATCAGTGTTGCTTCTAGGAGATACTGATGTTCGAGAATGAATAAATCCGGCTGTCTCACTATCAACATTCTACATTAATTTATCAATATTAACCGGTCGTAAATAATATTGTCAGTATTTGTTAGTACTGATAGTAGTATTGAACGTGTAAGGTATTTCCAATAATTATTTCATTTGCATAGATTACTTTGCGTATTCAAAAAAATATAAATTTTCTGCTACACAGATAAACAAATAATAATTACGCGATACGGATCTCCTTACAAAAAGTGAATATATCGTTCGCGTGCCCCGGAAGAGAAGAAAATATAATGACCGGCATACACGATCGTCAATTACTAACTCACCTGCTCGTGGTCTGTGACCTTGAGAAACATGCCCGGAATTATCCGTATCCTCGGTCACGATCGTTGGTAGTGGTTGCGAACCAAGCTCCTGTAAAGAAGAAAGTTGTTTTAGAGACGATCGATCGAGTTGTCCGCACGGAATCCCGAAAACATTCAGACTTTCGGTTACAATTCTAACGACTTCTCGTGGGAATTATTATAAGCTGCAAACCTGAAGACAACGCGAGAAGCGATGATTAGATATCGCTATTTAATCGCACGATAGGCGATACAGCACGATTATTTACACACACATTCTTGCATTTGTAAGCTCTTCTCAACCGCGAGTGCAATGCAAGATACGCTCACGAGCGCAGCGAGAAATTTTGCACTGATTTATTCGAATATTAAAGAAAAAGAGGAGATAAATAAGATTGGCGTATCCAATTACATAATAATAATATCTTTGGAACTTGTTCAAGAAGAGATTCACTCTGGGAAATGTCCAACGAATGGCACCATACGATCATTTCATCTGATGTTCACATCTCCTAGAATGTTTTAACAAGTCGGATCTATTTTTATTCTGTTACTCGACTGCATATCGCGCTATACAACAGATTATGAATCATAGTTTATCAGCTGAAATACGTCAGTTAATGATGTAATTGTTCTTAGCGTTTATAAAAAAAAAACAAATAATTAATACTTCACTTAAGCGACAAGAATTCGTAGTTTACAAAACTGTCTCGTTATCGCTCATTTGCTGTAACTCAATTTTTGCACTGTTTCCAGTATAAAATACTAATATAATCAGTATAAATTTTAATAAATATTTGTTTGAATAGTTTTAAGCAAATGTTTACTTACTAATATTCAAAGAAAAATATAATTCATTCAAATATATAATACATTTATTTAGTGCAAGAATTAATTTGATTTAATTATCATTTTTTTATTAAATAAATATTTATTTGCTACAACTAAATGTTTACTTAGTAATATTCAAAGAAATATGTATTAAGATTTTTTAATTTTTTTATTGCATATAAAAAAAGAATGGGAACATAAAAGAAAATATATTTTTTAGGAATATATTTATATTCTACTAAATCATTTATTACTAAAATTGTATTTCAAAATAAATATTACAAAATTTTAATAATTCAAAAAACATTTATTTTATAGAAAATTTTAAGCAAATTCAACTGGAAGCACTTATATTAAAGCCGTCGTACACAAACTGAAATGTAAAAATGTTTAATGTAAATATAGAAACAGGTTAAATCGTGAAATCTTCAATGCATTTTGCTGTTAAGTGAAATATGCATTTTATAAATCAAAATATTTGCATGTCACTTTTACAGTCCAATTAAATCAGTGTACAACGGCTTCAGTATGCACCAGTGCATTTGTGCGTCCAACCGAATTCACTATTTGTTTTTTTCTGTCGTTATTGTAGCAAATGACGTCGATATTTTTATCTGTAAATCTTTTTGATGAGAAAAGAGAATGCTCGAAGCGAAATCTCCAAAAGACTCTTTAAGACAGTTTGGGAAATTGTCGTTTCGTGTTTGTATGCGCAACAATGTTTAAAAAAACAAAATAATTCATTAATGACTGAGACGAGGTGAGTGAAAAAAAGTCTGGTAATATCTGCCAAATGTATTTCGTTTAGCGCATTTTTTATAATATTTAGTAAATGTTACCAAACATAACAATAGTAACCACCAACCATTATTATTGATAATAAAAAAAATAATTTTTTAAAAAAGTAAAAATAAAAATTAGAGTTTACGTTTTAATTATATAAATCAAACGTTTGATTGAAATTATTACATCAAAGCTTTAGTGAAATTATCATTTTGCTTGATTATTATTATCAGACTTTTTTCAGCGAGAGAATAACGATGGGTCGAAATATAATTGCGAAATAACAAATTACTTAGCGCATAAAAGGGATATTGATAGACGCCCCGCGTGGATGTTCGTTATGCGCATTCACATGAATTCCCGTGGAGCACAATAGGAGATGAGATCGAAGAAGGGCGCGACAGGATGGCGACCTTCGAGCGGTTCTCATCTCCAACCTCTTCTTCATTTGCTCTCTCTCTCTCTCTCTCTATCTATCTATCTATCTATCTATCTATCTATGCTCCTCTCCGTTAAAGAATCACATCTTTTGCCAGAGTTGACATGGATGAATATAATATATATCAGCCGCGCGAGAGCGAGATGTATTAATTTTGCATGAGCAAAAGGAACACCTCGCAAAATACCTTATAAGTCCCATGATATTCCGGGCAACGGTCCAAATGCGGCATCAGAGAGTACTTCCGCACTTTCCCGACCAAGGGCACCGACATCCTCTCGCGATCATCGAGATGAAAACGACGCGCTTCCCAGGTGTTCATTTCGTAGATATCATACGTCCATCCATCGAGATTCCGACACTGAATGACAAGTGTCACGAATAGGGTGCTCAAATTATCTCACGACCACTATCTTTTCGCAACTCGTTATCGCGATAACGATTCTCCTTCGAGCAACGGTCATCGTTCGCTTCGCGGTAAGCGTTGTCTGTTTACTGCGCCGCATACAGAACGAATAATTTTGCTGAAGTAAAAATTTTGCTAGACACAGATCTAAAAATAACTAGTTGCATCATCAAAATAATTATACAAAATGCTTAAGCGTTGATAACGCTGCAAAAACTTTTAACATTCTATGTAGCCAGTTTGAACGTTCTACATAATTATTTTAATGGTTCAAGATTATATTCAGATTTGAATCTATATGAAAAGAACAGTTTTGTTGAAATATTAAAAAATTTAGATAAATGTAAATACAGATCTGAAATAATTTCGTCAGACCATTGAAATAATTAAGTGCTATAAAGTATTTAAGCATTGATGACATTGCAAAAAGTTTCAATATTCTATATAGCAACTAGTTTAAGCGTTCTACATGAATATTTATTTTGATGGTTCTAACAACATTATCAGATCTATATCTAACCAAATTTTTAGATAGAGGGAAACTGAAGCTCATTGACATAGTTTTTACAAGTTTTTACAGTTTCGACATTAGAATTTTTAACAATTATTTTAAACAATTAATTACTATTATTTACTCTCTAAGTCTGAATCAGTGGATAGTCACTAATTATCCAGTGGCATACTTGGCATGGATAATCAGTAAAGTTCAACTAAAAAAGGAAGAAGAGCATTTGAGCATAACTAAAATATTGATATTTGCACATTAATTTGAATCTTCCAATACCATATTTATTGAATTTATGCACTAAAACAAGATTAGTTAAATCACATAATAAAGATTAGCTAAGTTCGAGATCTCACATTTCATTCACTGATTACCAATGGCATACTTGGCACTGATATCAGTGATTATCCACTGATTGAGATTTAGAGAGTAAAATATACTAATATGATAGAGAGAATCTTCCTCTAAATTTTCACACTACAAAGGATTTTGTACACTGTGCAGTTTCTTTGTAGTAAATGAAATACGAGTGTGCTGCATTGTAGTCAATTCTGCATTGTAGTCAATTTGTCCCGATAGATGAAGTAAATTGATACGTATCACGGTGTAAATCGTCTCTTTGATAAACTCTATACTAAATTAATGAAAACGTAATAGAAATAAAAAAATCGAACTTTTCAACAAGAAATCCATGGAATTATCTTTCTCCGATTTTGATGAGCTTCGAATATTTTTTGTTTTTTTTTTTTTAACACAGCAATGTAGAGTTAAAGACAAGTAATAATTAAAGCTTGTCGCCATAGTCTTGCAAAAAAATCGATGCAATACAGATTAATTTTAAAATTGCGATTTTGGAAGATTCGTAAAAATTCGTATCAAGATCTTAGTGTTGACTGACAGCACGTGGATATGAGAATTCAGATACGCATTCGTTTCTCTCATTTAATTGACAGTGAAATGTACCGATAATGATATTCTCTGGATGATTGTCATAATGACATTATTGTTGACGTCATCAAGAATAATTCCGTGCAATATTTCCGCGTGGCGATCCATTTTTAGCGGAATTTTATCGTGATACTGCTAGCTTGTTTTCTTACGCATAAAAAACTTATCCTACTGCCTACAGTCGCGCCGTTAAAGGCGGAATATCAATTATCAGTAGTGACAATATTGGCATAACACACGTGTGCACGTCTCAGAAATTAAATATCACTTTGCTATCTCTTTCTTTCCTTTTTTTTAAGTTCTATTTGTTTTATTTTTCTAATTTCATTTATCGTTCTTTTTCAAAATTATTACACGGAAAGAACAATTTTACTGAAATATCTAAAAATTCAGCTAGATTCAGATCTAAAAGTAATTTTACTGCCTATCAAATAATTATGTAAGATGTTGAAACTGGTTGCTAGAATATTAAAACTTTTTGCAGCATTATCATCAATTACAAGGGAAGAACTGTTTTGCTGAATTTTTTTTTTAATTTAGCTCAAACCTAATTAATTAATTAATTTTGTTGAACTATCAGAATTATTATGTAAGGCATTCATGAGGAATGCTGCAAAAAGTTTTGACATTCTAGAAATCAGTTTGAATGTTCTGCATAATTATTTTAATCATTCAAATCAAATTATTTTCAGATCTGAAATCTATCTAAATTTTTAAAATATTTTAGCAAACCTGTTTTTCCATAATAAGATTATGGAATTATTTCGTTCTCTTTCTTTCTTTTTCTGTCTATATAAAATATAATATTAAATCAAACAGATGAACTGTAAATGTCAAAGATCAATATTGATTCTAATGAATCATAAAACTCCTTAAAAAATTAAAGAAAGAACCACTAAGCGCACGATATGCACAGTGATCTAAAATGAGGAAAGCGATAGAAATGTACAGCGATTCTAGGAAAAATGTAGAAAATAGTGACCAAACTTCGATGTAAGATATTCTCGTTGTTCCAATTAATATTGTTTCAATATTCTTTACAACAAGATAAAGATACGCACGATGGACACGTCAAAATATCTATTCATCATAAGACCTCGCCATGAGAGGCATCGGTAATTTCTCCTTCGAGTGAATCGATAGAGCTTAAAGGAAGCCTTGTACCACTTCGTTTCACCCCTTCCGTAAAACGTTAGAGCCGCATCGGGAGATCTGGGGCAAATGATATGACATTTAGAAACACATAATCTAGTCTTCCCTTCATTACTTTTTAACATCGACATTGAAAAAATGGTTTTGCTACATCTTATTTT
>Ga0157364_1007539_pt1 | contig 11259 bp, 9 predicted proteins | sample AttsexASBM2_FD_111476 | JGI IMG/M metagenome (GOLD analysis project Ga0157364, IMG submission 111476) | Fungus gardens microbial communities from leaf cutter ant in Ribeirão Preto, State of São Paulo, Brazil - Atta sexdens ASBM2 | ecosystem: Host-associated > Fungi > Mycelium > Unclassified ...
ATATAAAATATATATAATTATAATTTGTTTTTAACACATATTGATATATATATATATATATATATATATATATATATATATATATATATATATATATATATATATATATGAAATACAAAAAATAAAAATTGTAGCAATAGTTTAAAATATTGTGTATAAAAAATAATTTTATTAATAAATGGTATTTTTTTTATCTGTGCTCTAATGGAGATGATGGAAATGTATTATATATTATAAGATAATTTAAAAAAAAAATCTCAACTTTTTTGTATATACTTTAAATATTCAAGATGTATTATGTAAAGTTTCACTGTGATGCAGAAATTGCATGATTACATTATTCTGTAAATAAATAAAATATTTTGTGTTGAAACTCTTGACATTGTTTAAATTTTTGTGTATAAAAATTGATACGCACAAGCATATAGTTAATTGCTTGGCTCATCAATCCTTCTTTTAATTTGTTTTATTGTTAACAAAATATATTGTTCCCTTATTTACAAAACACCTAATCCTTGCGGTAATGAAATCTATAATTTATATCTATATTTATAATCTATATTTTAAATACTTAAAGTACTTACACAAAAGTTTAGATTAATTTTGTCATTTTGTGCTTTTCAAATTTCAGTATCATAATAAGAAAATAATAATATCCTTTCACGGGTGCTTTCTATATAAAGATCGTGCGTTTCATTTGCTCCGTGTCTAAATCCATTCTTGGAATGTCAACGTGAATCTTGCAGTCTACTTCATCAGGGTGAGCCTGATACTAAGGGCCTCCGGGCCCTTTATATTACGCTGTTTGTTGGAGGGGAAGAAGAAAATTGTGAGGAGGGGGGGGGATAGAAAGCGAGAGGTGGAGAAATACATTTGATCGATTTTCAATAACAGGGAAAATGGTCTTCCATATTTTATTTATGTTGTAGCCATTATTTCTATTTAGATTGTTAAGGTGTTTTATCTCTATGACTTCTCTACTTTCTTGGAAAATATGATTTAATGTTGACTATTATGGTCGTTTTGTCAAACAGTCAATGTTAAAAGTAGGAATTTCTCCTTAACGTACGGAATTTTTATCTCAAAAAAAGCGTAGAGAATTTTACTTAGAGAAGAAAGACCAAAATGTAAAGATTTTTAAAGTTTCGGAAAAACTCGCTGTCTAGTGCAGATAGAAAATAAACCATTAAAGTCTCTATAATATTGAATGTAAAAGATCTCCATTGTCATTGGCTATGAAAGAATATATAGCGCGACCAATCGTTGCTGTTGTATATACTGCACATATAAGTACACCATTTTATTTCTAACTAAATTTGACATGATCTGACATAAATTCGCAACATCATATCATAACGTTTTCGAGTGCAATGGTTTGAACTCACTTCATTCACGTTACAATTTTGTTTCTTGCTAATTATCTATATAATTCTTTCATCACTCATTTACATCAGAGTAACATATTGTCACTGTTGTTGTGTCGCTCAGGATCAAGAGTGCAGTAGTTCCGAGCACCAGTTATAGAATTTACGGTCAGTCGTTAACCAGTACCGTCAAACGATGTGCCGCTCAGGGCATGGTGGAATCACAGATTGGACGGTGGAACCACAGATTGATGGTGTCGTTTGTACGTTTGTGATAAGGGCTCGAGGTTCTCCAATTAATATAGATCAGCGTTCGCTGACTTGCAAGAAGTTTTATTTCTACTTACGAGTACTCGATGTGTTACAATCTTACGATGTCGCAGTAGCGCTCGCAGTAACGGAGATTCTCACAGTAGTCGTGTGTCTTCTTGATTTTTTCGGAACTATCCCGATGTGCTCGAGATTTACGCTTTTATATTTACAAATTAGGCCGAATTAATGCGTGTTTGCATTTTAAAGTAAAATCATCGGTTTTGAAATCAAAACTAGGTGATTTGATTTGTGATATTTTAATTACTGGTCTGCAGAAATTCTGCAGACATAGATTTTGGTTATAATCTATTTGGGTCATAACATCCTTCCTCCATTGAAAAAAGTAAACAGAGATTTTGACGTTTTCTGTAAAAATCTCCTTTCTCTTTTTTTTCTGCGCGGGAATTTGTTATTTCGCACCGCGATTCTTCATTTGTTGATATATACAATTATTACAATAATTACAATAGTTAATATAATAGTACTACTCGAAATTGTATATATAATGGATTCCGGTAGAAATGATGAATCTCATGCGTTTTTTAATTTTGCTGTTAGCATCTTGTAATTTGACCCTTAGATTCATTAATTCCATCAGGTCGCGAATAATTTTTCTTAATTTTACTACTTCTGGTTGGCTTAAGTCCTTATGCTCTAGCTGTTTTCGGGTTAAATTGTATTTTGGTAAGCGAGTTTGAATGGTTGTAGTTTTGATTCCTATTGTTTTTACAGTCATGTCCGCATTTGTTAATTTATATTCTCCGTAGCGCAATTTATTCCATTCTTATCATTTTCGTTCTATATTCCTTGCGATTTTTACAGTAATTGTTTGTTCATAAGGGGTGGAATGTAGTTGTTGATTTTTGAGGGCTATCCATATTTGATTTAATATATCACATATTACACAATATCTTAAAATTAGAATTTTGCACATACATTTGAATTTCACATATTTGTGTTTTCGTGGTATAGGATTGATTCGCAGATATAAGTATAGTCAATTTGTTCATCTTATACTTAAATCTTCGCGTGTTAACATCATATAATGCTGATTTTCGCTATTATGGTTTGATCTACTTCAGTCAGAGTGAATACATTATCGTGATCGGGTGTGGGTAATAGTATGACCTTGAGTATATCATATTTTGGATAAGAAATTAGAGGGAATTTCAAAATGGTATATTTGGTTCGTCATAATACGCAATTTATATATATTTTCATCTTCCTTCCATCTTCTTTATTCTATTAATGTTCGATAAATGCTTTTAGGCGATTGACGTGTATATACATTTAGTTTTTCATTCTATTTTTATCTTGTAATTGACAGCTGATAATTTCATATGGTCCTGTCCATAATAAATCTAATTTTTTCGATAGATCTCTTCGCAGAATTTCGTCGAGGAACAATATCTTGTCTCCTAGTTTGAATGAAATAGCTTTAGTGTCTTTATCATATTGCAGTTTGGCAGTTAGTTTAGCTTTAATTATATGTTCTCTCGCGATTCGATTGGTCGCCCATAATCGCTCTTTTAATTCCTTGACGTAATCGTCATAACAGTACATAGAATTTGGAGATTTTGTCAATGCAGAGGATAACGTTGCTTGGTATCCAAAAATTAATTCGAATGGAGTATACTGTTGCTGTGTGGAGTAGTGTTGTATGTGAACATGGCGTATGGAATCCATTCATCCCAGTCCGTTTGATGTCCGCGTTAATGTAATATCTCAAGTATTAAATTCTGCCAGAGTACGATGAGAGCGTTCTAATGCACCGTTGCTTTCAGAATGATACGCATTGTCTGTATTTTACTAATTTTTAATAGTTTACAAACATTTTTAAACATTTCACTTACGAAGTTTGTGCCCTGATTGGTCAATACTTTGACAGGTATTCCATATTCAAAAATAATTTTTGAGTGTAAATTATTTCACTATTTCGGCGGTTTCTTGATTTGGTATAGATATAGCTTTACTGAACTTAGTGAGATGATTATCTTAGAAGATTTATATTTATTTATTTCCATGATTGCTCATCATTAATGGGCCGATAATGTCTAAAGCACATTTCTCAAAAGGTCGTCGAGCTGTATCTGTGATTTCCAGTATCGCCTTTGTTCTCCTTTTTAATTTGTTTTTCTGGCATGTTTCGCATCTTGAGATATAATTTTCTACATATTTAGTTAATCCTGGCCAATTGTGTTTCAATCGAATTCATTTAATAGTTTTTTCCGTTCCTTGATGTCTTCCTAAGAGCGAGTTGTGGTATTCATTGTTTATCTATGTCGTATATTCATTCATTTTATCGCTATTTCTTTTGTCCTCGTTTGTCATATTTTCTGGTGAGATAATAGTATTTATGCATCGGCTTAATGCGTTCGCGTTCATGTACATCTTGCCTGCACGATGAATAATCTCGTAATTATATTTCTCTAATTTGAGTCTCCGGATTAATCTTGATCCAGGGTCAGTTACATTAAACAACTATACTAAAGGCTTGTGATTGGTTATTATTTTAAATTTTGTGTTATACAAATACGATAATGCTTAACTGTTCAAACGCTAATAATTCTTTTTCGGTAATATTGTAATTACACTCTTGATATTAGCTTGAGGCTAGCGTATGCTATTAGTCTGTCTTGATTTAAAGTTCCTTGAGAGAGCCCCGATCGCGTAATCAGATGCGTCAGTAGTCACAAGAAATTCTCGTGTGAAATCCGGATATTGGAGCACGGGTGCAGTCAATCAATTTACTTTTTAGCAATTCGAACACATTTTGTTGTTCGACCATCCATACGAATGGTTCTCCTTTCTTTGTCAGTTTAGTTAGAGGTTTGGCGATCTTGGAAAAATTTTCAATAAATTTCTGTAATATCCAATGAATGCTTGTATGTCTTTTATTTTTATTGGAATAGGAAATTCACGTATAGCTTTTAGTTTAATCGAATCTGATTTGATCTTATCATCGGTTATTTCATGCCCTACATAAATAACCTCTTTTCTGAGAAATTCACATTTCTCAGGCTGTAATTTTAGTTTATGCTGTCTCAGCTTATTGAATATTTCGACGAGCCGCGCATTGTGCTCCTGTAAACTGCTCCGTACATACACGACTATGTCATCTAGATACACTAAAAATATTTAACATCTTGTAATCCAATTAGAACAGAATTTATTAATCTTTGAAAAGTGGCTGGTGCATTTTTCAGTCCAAAGGACATCGTATTAAATTCGTAATGCCCATAAGCGATTGAAATAGCAGTTTTACTTTTATCCGATTCAGTCATAGGAATTTGGTGATAACTAGACGCTAGATCTAATATAGTAAAGTATTTAGCGTTTCCTAGCTGATTCAATACATCAGTTATATTAGGCAGAGGAAAAGAATCACCTATATTAGATCGTTCAATTTTCTAAAGTCTACGATTATGCGTAATTTAGATATTCCTGTTGCATCAGTCTTTTTGGGTACTACAAGTAATGGCGCGTTCCACTTATTATTGTTTGATCATATTATTTCGTCTTTAAGCATTGTGCGTATTTGCTTGTGCATTTCTTTCTTCTCGGATATCCGATACAGTTTCACGTTAACAGACGCACCTGTCTACCTGCGTATGAATTTCATGCGCGACAGTATTGCGTCAATGAATCTCCTTTCAAATGGAATATATCATTGTACTACGTGCAGACTTCTGTTATGCTCTTCTTTTCCTCAGCATTTAAATGGTCTTACTTTAATGGTCTACTTTAATGTATTTTCGATGCAGATGGTTTTTAAAATTACTGTCTTAATTTCTTCTTCTTCTTCTTCTTCCTTTTGTATAGACGATTACAAATGTCTTCCGACGCTATTTCTATTGGAGTTACGCAAGGTACTTGTATTTCTACATGCGTGATATTTATGATATTTATGACATTACAGATACGATTTTTTGACTGAACTAGACAGTTTTCAATAAGTATTCCTGGTTGCACTTCTTCGGCTTATTCCCGTATTGTTCATAGTTGTGGTAACTTCTATGATTGCCTCACACCTATGATTGATTCTTATTATTTTTTAGGGATATAATTTCAATATGCTGTGTCCTATTTTTAAAAGCTTATTGTTGTAGTCGCATTTCAAGTGTTTTCGAAATCAATTCTAAGTATGTTTTCATAGTCGATTGGAAAATCATTTACAATTACGTACATGGGGTATCTGGCGTCATCTAATAGTATGGTAGCAGTTATTTTTCCTATAACAATTATTTCGTGTCCTGTAACTTCGTCATCTTATCTTCGTATATTAACATTTCTCCCCTCAAAATCCGTAATTTTATTGCTGCTCCAGTGTCGAAAAGAAATTTAATTTTTCCTTTCTTGAAGTCTTTGATTTGCAAATTTCTTAAAAGTCCTGTACTTGTGACTGGCTCAGTGACTTTGAAATTTAATAGTCGCGTGCAGGTTTTAGCGGTTTTAGCGTCCTTGTGAAATCGGCTTTTTCTCCTCCTTCTGTCGCCATTTTATTTTCTGCTGTACCCTGTCTTCGGGTTTTTCCCGATCATGCGTTTTCATACTTTCCTCTGATGTGGTTCCTGAACGTTCATTTAACGTCCAGCATTCGTTACGGATGTGTCTTTCTGCAGTATTCTGCAGTTGCAACATTTTGCAACTGTATTTATGTTACCTTGTCCGCTCGGCTTTGGCAACAAACGTCGATCAGCGTATCTGCTGCTTCGGTATTCTTGACCACTGTATCCCATTTTCTCACATTTTTGACAATATGATCCTCGGTGATTTGGCAAGAATATTAGGGTTGCTACTAAGTAATCCCTTGATTTTTTCTTCGGCAGTGATCCCTGCTATTGCTTCTTGCAGTGTAGCATAATGTTGTGATTTCACAAGTAGTTTGATTTCATCTCGCAATTCTATTGGAAATTCTGTAGAGCTTGTTTTTGAATAGTAGCTAGAATTATGCGTTTTTCATTGTTATGCCTCTATTCTTAGATTATTGACTCATATAATTCCACTGATAAATTATCGACTCTCAAGCCAAGTATTGTCTAGTGTCCGATTTTTGTTTAATAGTATTAAACTCTATTTGTAAGTGAGTTGTGCTTCTTTTGTTAAGATAACAAGTTTCTAGCTCTGATTTTAATTGTTGGAAGTCATATATATCCCGTATCTCGAAATCTATCATTGCTTTGCCTTTTACTTGCTACACAATATGGCATCTAGTAACGTTCTTTCATCTATTGGATTTATGTTTTTTTATGGTGTATGAACATGCGCTTAGAAATTTTAGTTTCGCCTGTGAATTTTCATCGAATTTGGGTATCATTTCTTGTGCTTCTTTAAGTTTCATATATTCTTTAAGTTTCATATATTCGTTTACGTGTGTGTGCTGATTGCGTACGTCCTCGGTCGTTCATAAATGCTGTTTAAGCGATAATCGTTTGTCGCGTGCTGAGTATTTCAATGATTCTCTAGTTTACCGATTCTTTTATGCATAGCTTTCATTTCTTTCCAGAGTTCTCTAATTCCCAACATTATGTTGCGTAAGGGATCTGTTTGCAAATTATGGTCGTTTCCAACTAGTAACTGTGGTTCCATTACACTTGTGCTAATTCTCCGGACGGTACTGTGCTTATCTCTTTGCACTAGGCGGAGTGCATTTCTATGACCGTGTTATCTCCGTAATTTTCTTCAGGATTAAAAATGCTACTGTCGTATAATGCAAGGGAGTATTCCCATCTGAGGATAATTCTACTAGGAGTTCTGCTATGATTTATTCTGTCTCGCCTATCATCTGTGCTATCGTCACTAAACGCAGGAGTATCGTCGTCATTCCTGATTCGGAATTTACGACTTTGTTATTTTCACAAAAATCTTGCTCTTCGCTTGAATTTAATTCAATGAGATTTAATCGATTTTCGCGAGTCTCGCGATTTACAGTATTTTCGCGATTTTTGCGGTTGTCACGATTCTCGCAGTCCGTTCCGTCTGCTACAAATGGCGAATTTAACCGTTCTATTGCGCGTTGTGCTTGTGGACTTAATAACCACGATGCGTTCGGTGAAAGATTATTAGTATTGTCTGACATTCACGCGATTTACAAAAATTTTCGACTTATAGTAGAAGTTAGTGCTTGTAGTTTGCTTGATCTAATTTGCATGGTCAGCTCGCTGTTACCGATGTTGAGGTTGGTCAGTTCGTTGCTACTTCCTTGGAAGGCTGTAATCCCATCGCTGCCACCAAAATGTTGTACCGCTCAGGGTGCAAGGGTATCGCTTCGGGCATCGGTTATAGAATTTACGTGTCAGCCATTAATCAATCGTAGTACGTCAAGGTACGATGTGCCGCTCAGGGCGTGGCGGAATCACAAATTGGACGTGACGGTGTTGTTTGATAAGGGCTCGAGGTCCTCCAATTAATATAGGCCAGCGTTCATGGTATAAGAAGTTTTATTTCCATTTACAAGTACTCGATGTATTATAATCTTATGACGTTTCGCAGTAGCGCTCGCAGTAACGGATTCTCACAATAGTCGTGTGTCTTTTTGACTTTTTCGTCCCGAAGGGTGCTCGAGGCTTACGCTTTTATATTTATAAATTAGGCCGAATTAATGCGTAGTTGCATTTTAAAGTAAAGTATGTCATCGGTTTTGAAATCAAAAGTAGGTGATTTATGATGCTTTAATTGCAGAAATTCTATGTAGATTTTAGTTATGACCTATTTGGGTCATAACACTGTGATATCATCCATCGCAATATTTTAAATGTTTCAATCTCAATGTGTTTTTAACTTGTCTTATCTGGAATTCGATAATAGAAAATATATAACATGAAAGCTAATTTTTCTTCATTTTTGTTTTTTATTTGAGTTTATACATGTAAGTAACTGTATATCATTATCATACTAAAAGCTTTCTAATTTTATATAATTTTTTTATAATAAAAAACGAAGCTTGGACGTCAGAGTTAGATTCCGATATAACAGTGATGATGTAACACTCAAAAAGAAAAGACTACTTGACGAAAACAGTTATTTACGGCTTGATTACAACTTCCAAAATTCAGTAGTTGGTTGGCTCCATGCGATGAAGACAAATATAAGGCAAAATGTAAAGTATGCAATAAATTTTAGTAGCAGGACGAAGTGAATTAAAGAAATATGCTGACACATAAAAAAAAATGTAAAGGACAGACAAATAAATTCAAATATTTGTACAAAAACCAATGGAACATAATGTGATAACTGCAGAGAGTTTCAATATGCACTCCTTGCAGTTGAACATAATTTAAATTTTTAGAGTGATAGAAAGTATTATTGCAACTACAAAAAGTATTTTTAATGATAGCAAGATTCCTAGTTTTATGAAAATGAAAATACTAAAATGTAATTTAATTAACTATTTATTGGCTAATGATATTAAAATTCAATGTGATGAAGATTTACAAAATAATGTATTTTCTATATTAGTAGATGAAAGCACTGATTTAAATTAAATGATAAAAACCTATGCATAGTAGTGAGATATTATAAAAATGACAAATGCATTATACATTTATTAGATTTAGTAAAAATGCTCGCAGATAATGGTACCGCAGAAAATAAAACATTTATTGATTGTTGAAAGTTCACAATTTAAGTATTAATAATATTAAGTATTAATAATATTTAAATATTAATAATATAATAGGCTACTGTAGCGACAGTGCTAATGTAATGATGGAGAAAATGAATTCTTTTCAATCCCATTTAATTAAAGACAACCCTAATATATTTGTATTGAGATGTATTTGCCATTCTGCTCATTTAATCGCTAGTCAAACGAGTTACTTAAAAATATGGAAAGCTTAATACATTCTCTATATTCATATTTTTCATGAAGTCCAAAGCGACAAACAATTTTAAAAGAAATGCAAAGTATTATGAAAAAAGAAAAACATCGAATGATTAATCCCAGTAAAATAAGATTTAACTCTTCGAAAGTCTGTAAATAGAATTTTAGAATAGTGAATTGTTTTGCAGCAAACATTTTTACTGGCTGGTATTGAAGACAAAAATTCTATGTTTGATTTGTTATTAAAAGAACTAAATAATAAAAGAACTAAATATTAAAAGAAATAAATAATCCATATATTAAAGCTCATTTTGAATTTACGCAATATGTTCTTCCATACATGCATACTTTAAATACTTTGTTTCTGAAAAATGTTTAATTTTTAATATATACACAGAATGTATACGATTTTTACATTTATTATGTTCGAATTTTATTAAATCCGATTATTTATCGCAGGAACATATTGCAATTTAAATTTAAATAGTTCTAATACTTTTACCCAAAAAAATGAAAATATAAATATAGACAATGCAGCAAAGATTATCTGTCGTCATTAGAAGATGATGTTGCTAATCATTCAAACGTTTTTACAATTTAAGTTAAGATGTTTAAAATTTTATAAAACTGCTACAGAACAATCTATTAAACGTTTGCCTTGAAAGATAAATTTATAACTGAATTAGAGTTTCTTTATAACAAAGATTGTATTAAGTAAAAATGGTAATAGGCCACTATTAACACATGTATGATAAATATAAAAATTTAATTCCTAACAATAATATCATAGAATGATATAAGTTACTGTATTTTCTGAGGATGAAGTAAAAAGGAAGTACATTGGAATTGAGTTATTTTGGTATCAAATTTCTGAAATAAAAGATTTCAATGATCAATATCCATTTGCAAATTTGTTCAGTTTGGCAAAAATAATTTTATTCTTACCTTTTCCAATGCTCACGTAGAAAGAATTTTTTTCTAAATGCAATAATATAAAAACAAAAAAAACGTAATCGATTAAGTACTAAAACTATGTGTTCATTATTACGGATTAAAATCCAGATGGAAAATTTAAAAGTTAATGCTGCTAACTATTCTTAAGAGAGGAATTATTTAAAAAATATAATTCAAGTTACTATTATAGAGAGGAAGTAGAAATTCCCTCTACTAGTCAGTAAGGTAATGATATTCCATTTGTTGATATTCCATGATTTCCCATTAGATGGCATTAAAAAAACGCAACGAACTTTTTCCCACTTTTACCTAATATTATTAGACTCTGATAATGATAATTAGATTTTTGTGACTTTTATGTTATCAAAGAGACTGAATGTAATATTCTAATGTAATATTCTATTTTTGTTTCTTTTCTGCATTTATTGGCAGTACAAATAAGTTTCCGTTTTTTATCAAAAATAAGCATTTGTTGTGAAAAAACGGTACATGTTTTATTCAAAGTAATGGCCATTGCTAGCCACTACTTTTTCCCATCTTTCTGGTAGCATGTGGATACCGCGTCGGAAAAAATCTTCATCTTTTGAGGCTATCCAATCATCGATACAATATCTTCATATGATGTGAAGTGCTGCTCAGACAGGCCATGCATCGATCAGAACAAGTGGTAGTCGGAAGGAGCAATATCTGGAGAATACGGCGGATGGGATAGAACTTCCCATTTGAGTGTTTCTAAGTAGATTTTGACCGGCGCCGCAACATGTGGTCGAGCATTATCATGCAGGAGAATAATTTTGTCATGCCTGG
>Ga0157364_1007540_pt1 | contig 11259 bp, 7 predicted proteins | sample AttsexASBM2_FD_111476 | JGI IMG/M metagenome (GOLD analysis project Ga0157364, IMG submission 111476) | Fungus gardens microbial communities from leaf cutter ant in Ribeirão Preto, State of São Paulo, Brazil - Atta sexdens ASBM2 | ecosystem: Host-associated > Fungi > Mycelium > Unclassified ...
GTTGTCCGGAAAGTTCGTGCCGATGTTGAAGGAAAATTGAAACGCAGAAAATTTAAATTTTAGTATACATTTATTAAATTATATAGGTTAGTCGGCACGAACTTTCCGGACAACCCAATATTATATGTTGATATCATAAATGAGAATAGTTTATTATTGTAATCAATCAATGTGGAAATATTTTAATATTTTAATAGATGATATATGTATCTCTCCGTTATATTATCATATCATTTTCAGATATATGATAATATATACTCCAGATATACTCCAAAGAGTAATCCATATGAAAAATAAATAATCAATAATTAATCAGTATACTTTAATATTTGTGTTTTATGTAAAAGAGAATACTGCTTTACCGCTACGATTTGTGTAAATATATTAACTATATGAGCTAGAAAATATGTATTACAAATGAAAACAAAAAATTTTTCGGAAGGCAACAAAAATATTTTCAAATTTATTACTATTTTTGATATAAACTATTATTAATAATTAATTATCCCCTCACAGATAAATTGTTATCATTACATCATTACATGTAGTATATATATATATATACACACTCGGAAAAATTATTATAGATACGTTTTTTACTATTCACATTTACTATTCACATATGTGAACTATGTTACAACTTAGAGCATTAGATCATTGCAGTCGCTTGTATATGCATTGCGCAATGATAATTTGCTGCTCGCTTAACAAATATATTGTGTCTGACAATAACAGACTTTTTGAGTGTCGTATTGGTAGCAGATTGGTCATCATATCAAAGCTCTACAATGACTTGAACATGCGTAATATTTACATAAAATATTAAATAGCTTTAAATTAGTGTGTGTGTGTGTGTGTGTGTGTGTGTGTGTGTATATTAAAGAAGTTATGTGCATTTAAGAATAATAAATTATATTCGCGTAAATAACAAATAACTTATATAATATTTATTATTTATAATATATAATATATTATTTATTATTTAATATACTTTATTATTTAATATACTTAATAATAATCTATTTAAGATAAAAAGAATAACTTATATTTGATTTAATTAGCCTTAATAAAGTGATGAGTGCATTGTAACTCAATTATTAAAATATGAAATTTTACTACTCCATGCATCATTATTCGGAAATGTTATTACGCATCGTTGAGAGTAATAAAGACTCGGTGGACGAGAATGTTTCTCTAATGGTCTTGCATTTTACCTAGCATTGCCAGCTCTTTCCTTTCGATATGCGATCTTAAAATTGCATATAATAGAAGCGATTTCCGTAAAAGCTCGAATACAAACTAGGTATACTTTGACAACTGACTTATCAAAGTACCATATATTTATATACATTGTCATACTTTCAGGCGGAAATTCAATGTCAATGAAGATTTATGTCTCTGCGAACATTGAGAAATGGCGAATTTAGATCACGATAGATATTTGAAACGAAAAAGACACATGAATATCATAATATATGTTTATAATTTCTCAATCAATATATAATACAATTTTTATTTATTAGAAATGATTAAAAAATTATATTATGCGTAGTACATGTGTAGTACATATACAACTTAATATAGAAGAAGAAAAAAGAATTTTTTTGCGAAATACAGGGTTTTTTGAAAATTAAAATTGATAATTTGTCTAGAAAAAATAATTTGTATAAAGAAAAATTAAATTGAAGTATTTTATTTTGCAAATAAATGACAAAAAACGGTGCTTTCTATTGCATGAGCAATTGTGCTCCTTAATTAAATATTGAAAAGCTTCGGTGAAAATAGAAATAAAATAGAAGTTATGCGCGGCGTAAAGTGTACAGTACTCAACTCTTAACTTGTACTCAATACTATTAATATTCTCTCTCTTTGATAGAAACAGACGAAAAGAAAAAAACATAAATAAAATTACGGAAGTGAATCTTTTTCGAGCGATTTTTCTCGCGCAATCTTCCGCAGATTAAACCAAACCAAAGGAAACGAGCTATTGCAATAAATAAAAAAGCAGAACAGCTATTGTAACAAAAGTATAACTATATTTTTTTAAATAAAAACTAAAATGGCTGTTAAATTACTGGCGTGATATATTTCGCGTAACACGCATCTCTTTTATGAGAAAATACTCGTAATTACGCAACTATTGTAGCACTTATGCTAATATTTGTGCATAATAAAATTATGAATTTGTATATTAAAATTAACTAGACTCCATTTTAAAATGCAATTAAAAATTCTAGAAATGTTTACGCAAAGCATGTATTTATGCTTGGATTATCAATGAAAATGAAATTGAATTGAATTTACGTATACCTATATATATAAATTTTTTATTCTTTTAATGACAGTATATATTTACATTTTTCGAAAATTAATATTAATTCGAAAATAAATATTAAATTTATTAATTTATTCTCGTCCACAGGAGTTGTTTCGACCGCTAAATTTGAAATAAGCAACAAAAAAAGTATGAATATTTTTGAATATTTTATATGTCCAAAACCTATTAAAATCGATGAAAGATATTTCTATGGGTTTCTTGTAGATACTAAAAAATATGTCAAAGCAGCTTTAATTCCATATAAACTTTGAATAAATAATTATCCGCTTACTAAGTAAATTAACAGATTACTAATTTAGTGTCTTCAACATCATTTAGTAGCAAAGTAACGATTTCATTTCTTAGAGCAGAAATCTTTTGCTATTACATGATAACATGATTTAAAACGATTATTTTTATTTACTTGATAATCCTCTACTTAAATTTTCTATAGCTTGTCTTGTAGAATATGGTATCTGAGAAAATAAGCGATAAACAACATTTTTGTGATTTTCATGCCGTATATACGTACAGGGATTCGCGAAAATTCTTTTATCCCTACAACGACGAGATGATGGGACAAAAATTGGAGACATTTATTTTCAATAATCCAATTTTTATGTTATCCTAAAAACAATGGACCGATGCTTACCTTGAAAATATGGTATTAGTTTGCACATTGTGAGACCAAAAACGAAATTCTTAAGAATTTGCCCCAGGAGAGTGAAAGGCATGCAGAATACACCGAGCAAAAGATCCGATACAGCCTGAAACAGAAATTAACAATTTGATTAATTGCTATTTCTAGTTCGCAAAAAATAAGAAATATCAGCGATCCGAACTGTTAAACGTACAACATACAAACAGTTGTATTTGCAAGATGATCAAAATGTAATCAATAATTTATATCAAAATTTATTTCTCCGGATTTCAGTTTGAGGAAGTGCAAAAATCATTATAGAGAGACGTTCAAACATCTTAGGCCAAAGTACGATGGAAAGAAATAATCTTATCGTTTCTTCGTGTACTTTCTCGACTAGTGAGGCTAAATAAAGGTGGTTCCGAGTCCAGGTCGATCGATCATCAACAAACAACAAGAAAGTGGCTTTCAACGACACGATAAATTAGATGCTGGAAATTTTCAATTTTACTCGTAACCGGAAGATTCAAGATTTGTTTACATATTTTTAAATAATTGTTATACATTACATACATATACATCTTTTTTTGTTTATATTATACGTATATGAAAATTAATGTAATGCAATAAATAGGTTCGTCTTCCAAAGAAAGCATTTTTTCGTAACAAGACAAACTTTTAATTAAATTAAATGATCTTGGAAGCGCAGGAGAAAGAAAAATCTTATTTTTCTTTTATTCAACATTTACTGAACTTCTAATTTTAACAATGAAAATTTTTACTTTAAACACGTGACTTAACTTATAAAAAAAATTTAAATAAATAACTAGAACTACTAAAGATCTTTGAAAGTATTGTAGATAGAGAGAAAAAATAAAAATAAGAAAATAAAAACTGTTGCTAATGTGCAAAAAATAAGTATTATAAAAATTGTACTGGATCAATATTGTTACTACGCAATCTTTATATTAAACATTATTAAGTAGCTCTGAGCTTTCATTCGGTTTTGTTTGATGTTACGTTCGAACTAAATAACATGTCAAATTAATGTATAAAAAATAAAAATTGATATTTTTATAAAGATATATACATCAGAATATGCAATATGGCAGAAAGGAATAGCATATCTGAAATCATTATTTTAACATTACTACTGATTAAAAATTTACACACTTTTATCCAATATTTTTTTATGAACATACAAAATGTTATTCCATAAAACTGGATAGAATAATTTAGTGAATTTAAACATTTTAATAAAATATATAAGATGTTGTTTCTTGTACTGTATTAATGGATTAAAAAACAAGAAAGATAAAATAATATCAATATAAACGAAACACCACTACGCGATTTAAACTTAATGGCTTCGCCAAACTTTTATTCTTCGCGTTTTGCGGTCCTGCTATTTTGCCAGGCAGAAAGTTGAAAAGTCACAAGTTTAATAACTGTTTCCAAGTAGTCGGACACACGGTAACACGGTGTTTAAACGAAACAGTTATAAATTTTTTGTTAGAAGAATATTTAACTTCTCAATCGTTTGTAAATTTTGATCTTTTCAAGATGCTACATATAATTCAATACATTTTAAATTCAGTACTTTATATTAAAGACCAAACTTAATAAAAAAATTAACTAAAAATTAAAATTAACTAAAATTAATTAAAATTATTAGAAATATTTAGTTAATTAAAATTAACTAAATAGTTCTAAAAATATAACTTTACTCTATATTACTCGCTTTTATTCATCAACTAATTTTGAAAAACATTTTTAGAGGAAATCTAATATTAATTGGAATAAAATATGATAGCTAAAAAATTTACAAGGATAACAGAGATAACAGGAGAGAAATTAGGATGTTTATATTTGATACTGATTTCGGTTGAGCAAAAAAAAAATTCTGAGTATTTTGAAACGCAGAGATGTGTTATTTCAGCGTGATAAATATTACAGCTTGTATCAATGTTTACATGTTTACGCTCTATATCTCCTTCTACGCAGGAAACATCTATGAAAAATAGGCTCAAATATGATGCGATAAGCGTAGATGTATCATAATCCTGACTGCGTTTTGCGAAATGTGAGTTGTTTCATATTACAGTTAGTATGTTCAAACGTCCAAGGGAGACTTGTTGTAAACAGAAATTATTGTTTTTGAATACGTTTCAACAATACAGTTATATTATAATTCTATGTAAACACATAGTTGTATTTTTTAAAGTGACATTGAGAGAAATATTACAAAATTGCATGAAAATTTTTATGAACGTGACTACCTTCAGTACATAAACTCATAATATATTAAAAGAAATTTGTTCTTCTTCCATTGTGTACATACTTGAAAATGTTGTATAGCGGCATATATTTAGTTAGCATTTTTAGTTTAAAAATCGTATTACATATTAATTATACATATATATTATAACTGTTGCGTACAAATAATTCATGAAATATTTTAATGAGTATCATAAATACATACACATATATTGTATATGACTTGTGTACGTATGTTTATATATGTATATATATATATGTATATATGTATATATATATATATGTATATACATATACACATATGTAAACAATTATACACATATATAAACAATTTAATATTTATCAATATGTTTACAATTTGATTTTTGGAATAGTTAACATGAATATGGAATAATAAACTTACTTGTATAAATAAATGAAAATGTGGTATAATACAATGTTATTCAAATATTGAATATCGATTTAAATATAGTATATATAAAATTCTTCAATGATAATATTAAAGCTTTCGGGTTATAAGTTATATATGCTTACAGCATTTTTAATAATATTAATGCATGAGCGCATATATTGATGTATTCTATATCATAGAATTAATTTTTAACGTGATATAGAAGCATTTGAAAAATCTATATTCATATGTGAAATCTTTCTATTGTAATTGACAAACATATAGTTTTATTTCAAGTGGGCAAAAGTTTTTGTTAAAAATTACGATACGTTGAGTAGACTGTAGTAGTGAAATAGACTATCTGAAATTCAATTTAACTGACAGCGTTAATTGATTTTTGTTCAGCGCAAGGAGAATTGATTTATCTGTTCTATTTACTTTCCCGTGAGTTCATCACAAAATAAATGATTCTAATTGGGATTATTTGACCAAAAAAGAAATAAAGCTTTATTCTCTCTCTGTCTCAGGATTTCTGATCAGACCAGGCGCAGTTGTTAAACAAAAGAAATGTGAAAGCATTGAGTTTGCACACAGAAAAATTCAGCATTGAAATCGGAGTGCATACTTGTGTTTTTCATCCGAAAAAAAATATTTATTATATAGATTTTTTACGAGCACAAGTTTCATTTTAAAAAATTCTTATTCAGCAGGTCTATCTTATAAAAGTAAAAGATAAAAAATTCAACCTTTTAATTTCTTGTATTTATGAATATATTATACAATATTAATGGGAAAAAATAAGAATAAGGTGTAAATACTATAATTGTTTTAAATAACAGTAGTATATAAAATACGTATTAATTTGATGATAATAAATAAAAAAAAATATATATATATATATATATACTTTATTTATTAGCATTATTATTTATATCATATTTTTTATATCATAAATATACGATATACAAGAAACAAGTTTTTTTTTTAATTGAAGCAACGGAACTGATTTAATTGCAAATAAGATATTGGTTAAATATTTTTAAATATGTGTGACTTTATTAGCGCACCCCCATTAAATTGCATTGACGAAGAAGCATCTTCCAAATTTCTTTATGTCAGAAAAGTTTGAACAATTCGTCTACAAATCTATATCAAACAGCTTACTAAGCGAACAAATATTCCATTATACGTTCTAGAGAAGCTATATTTTAGTCGGTAATTACCAGAGCAGAAATACCTAAAAGTTAACGGGATTAGAACGTATATTGCGGAAGATGTGAGATTATCCTTTATCGACAAAATTCGTGTTTTGACTATAAACAATATTCCATTAAATTTGTGTTTATCTTATATGCGAAATTTCGTTTTTTTCTTAAGGTTTTTTTTTTTCTTAAAAATGCAATCACAAATTCCTTTCAAGATAAAGTTTTATATCCAATGTTTAATGTTTTCAATAAAATATCCAGCGCAATTGAAATGCATAAAAAATTTGTGGTCTTCTAGTAACATTTCTATTGTTATAACTCCCATTATTTTTCAATTTTATTTTATTTTAATTATTTTCTCCGTTTTCGTTACGATCGTGAAAATGTCATACACTTGTCACCTTTGGCAGTTAATTGTTAACTGACTCCTACACGCGAAATAGTTTTTCGGCCCTTTCAATTCTACCCTCTGTCAGAGACAGATTCGAACTTTTACTTCACCAACGACGATGAAATGAAGCGAGATAGATTAAATTGAATGATATACTAGAAATCTTGATTTAAATTTGACAGAAATTTTATAGATAAATACTAATATATTTTATTAATTTTTATTTATCACAATGTTTTTAAATTTCTAAACGCAAACAAATTTTATCTAAAAACTTAACGCACAATACAATTTAGAATAATAATTAAATATTAAGATAGATGCAATGTAATCTATTGAAAATAAATAGAAATAATAAAAAATATTTTAAATAATCGATATCTTTAAAGGTGATGAATGAGCGTGACAAGAGAAATGTGTGTTATACAACATGGGGATATAGTCACTTTATTTTTTTAAATTGTTATGATTATAAAAATCATGTTATAAAAATAATGGTTATATATCGATTTAAAATTCTTAGATTTATTAAACAAATGAAAAATCGAAAGGGAGATCGGATGAATGATATTGAATTCGAACGTGATATTGATCATTTCTGATTGATGGAAACACTAGCGTAACATTTAAGCAGTCTCAACTTTGACATTTTATCATGCAAATAACATATTGGAAAAAATGTACCGCTCTGAACCAACTTGCACGGAATTTTTACATTAGATCAATAAAAAAAATTTTTGTTTGTACACGAAAAGATATGTAGATGCAGTGTTCGAATTCATTTATAAATATATTATTGTTAAATTTTTAAATTTTTTAATTCTAACTTAAGAAGACAGTTCAATTTTTATCATTCCCTTTTTTATTATTTCAAAATCTGCAAATTTGCAAGATCGTGACGTTGGTTATAATGAATTTCATCCCACGTGCCTAAGCATTACCATTTTTTTTCTTTCGTGATGTCAAAAACACATTCACGTAACGCACACATAAATAAAGCTGATACTATATGAGATGTAGTCACTACAAATTATTTATGATGACTTGGCGTATATTCTCTTGGAATTCGAGGAATCTGTGCTCGGCTTGTGATACATGTGATGGAAGAACAAAAGGCCATTATGACGACGAATTTGAAGCGGGTGATGTCATTTGCGATGTTTGGTCCATATGAATACGCGAACTCTTTGGTATTTAAATCACGGATATAGTATTCTAAAATTTTCCACAAACTTTTTTCAGCGCTAGTCAAAATACCAACGGGAAATAAACGACGTGTAAAGATCGTAAAAAATACTTGCGATTAAATTTACATTCTGTGATATTTATGAATGAATTTCGAATTTTCGTTTTACGATATTAAATATACAACCGAGAAGCGTATACAATTTTTTTTCGTAAACTACACAGAATATTTTGTATAATAGACAATAATATATTGCTGATTCGCATACACAAATCACATATCACAAAATAAATATATAAAAATAAATATTTTCTATTTCGAGTAAATTAAATCAAATTTATTCACTTGATGTTATTTATTTGCACACAAGAATATTACACACGATGAGTTGGTATCGACACAATAATCTGTGCAGTTCACGAACACAGCGAATTCATATAGCACATTATATTTATTGACTATATTTCCGGAAAAGCTTCCCAAGCTGATGTCTCTGCTAAGGCGCTTATCAGATGAATTCTTATTGAAGGTTGCAGAAATACAAAATGCGAAATATTTGGAAAATATATGTCTTAGATGATCGGGCTGACAAAAGGAAATACTTGCTAGGAAATACTGTATTAAAACGATCGAGAATCGACAATCAGTATGAAAAATTAATACATTTTATCTCGGTAAAATCCAAGTGGTACTAATAGGATCTGTAGTCAAGAGTGAAAATATTTATAACCAATCAAAATCAAAACGTAGTAAAATTTTTAAGCACAACGAATTTCTCAACGGCATACATCACAACGCAAGATGTTGGAAGTTAATATTTTATATTTCAATCGAAATTAAATAACACACAATTAAATAAATACGTTTCGACCTTAAATTAGGTCATCTTCAGTATTATTTCTTCATCCAACTTATCTTCATCCAACTTACACATACAAATATATTCACATAACAACGCAATAATGAGTTTTATATCTCGAAACGTTTATTTATTTAATTGTTATTCAATTGAAATATAAAATATTAGCTTTCAACATCTTGCGTTATGATGTACGCCGTTGAGAAATTCATTGTTTTTGAACATATTTATCTTTTTCTTATATTTTATAGTGAAAGTATCATACTGGAAGAGTTCGCATGTTTTAAAAAATCAAAATTGAAAAAATTGCAGCCGAAACTCTGTTTAAAAATAATTATAAAGTATGGACCTCTGCTAGAATTAAGAACGAGAAATATCATTGAAATTGTGATAAATTGTATCAACACTTTCTCTCCAAATGTCGTGCTTTGTTTTATATTTTAAAATATATTAATTGGTAATTGTTCGAATTTTGTTTTCAAACATATATTTTTTTAAATCGTGCTGTTGATATCATAAATGAATTACACTAATATCATATTTTTATTCTGTAGTGTATTATTTAATATTTAACGTATAAAATTATGTCAAAATTTCTTTTTTATCAATTTTCTATTACCACGAATTTATTATAATATTTATCTAGTCATGATCTTACGTTATTCCACGTAATATTATTTCTATTTAAAAGAAATATTTCTTTATCAGACTTTGCGTAATATCGTTATGAGATCCAAATACCACAAACTTTCATGAAGATGAGCTGTAATGAGGATTTGATTAAATATCAATAGAACGGCATGCTTTTCATTATTAGGCAATATTAAAACACATAAAATTATAATAAAAATTGATATAACAAAAGATTTTTATATTATTTACAAATTATATATGAGTTATGGTTTTATTATGATTTTATTATTTTATTATAATTGATAATTATTATAATACATAAATTACAATATAATAATGCCCGGAAATAATCTGGAGGAATATAATAAAAATACCGAAAAATTATATATTGTTAAATATTTTTATCAATCTAAGATTAGTTTTTTTTAGCATGAACTTTAATAAATCTACTTTTTTTCGCATTAAAAAACTTTTTACATTTTTTTCGTAATTAAATAGTTAAAGATACGTTATTTGTATCTTGAATAATTGATTTCTCAGAAATTACTTGTTAATTAATTATTAATTATCATTAAAAAGCTACGTATAAATTAATTCTATTCTTGTGCTTTTAATAGAAATTTTAATTTTAATTTTTCTTTCCAAGAAAGATTAGTTTTTTTATACATAAGGATTCTGCGCATATTGATATTGAAACAATGCATATAAATGTATTTCTTTAAAAAAATTTTTTCTATATTTTAAATTTCTTTAAAAGACTTAAGATATTCTGCTTTTATTTAAAAAGCGTCAGGACTTATAATGATACAGTTGCCTTTCTCTACTTCTGTGATGAATGATTTTTTTATTAAATAATATTTTATGTAAAAAAGCCTACACAACTTCTAAACTCACACAACAGTTAAGATTTGCACCAATACCATTTTTAAAGATTTAAGTTTAAAATAGAAGCAAAGATCTATTTAAAAATTGCCGAATAATGATCTTCAATAATTTTTTACTCAAATACTATCAACTTTATAGAAAAACTGCAAGAGACAAAAATCATTTATTTTCTTCTTATAGAACTCTAAGAATTTTTTTAGAATTTTTTATCAACTGCATTTTTTTATTTTTACCAATATGAGAAAATATGGTATTAAATATGGTATTAAAAAATTCTAAAAAAATTCTCAGAACTTTTATGAGAAGAAAACTAACAATTTTTGTTTCTCCTTTAAAGTTAATAGAATTTAAGTAAAAAATTATTAAAAACCAATATTTAGTGATTTTTAGTAGATTTTTAGTAGTAATTAATATCTCGTTAACTATTGCGAAAAGTACAAAATGGTATAGAACTTTCCGATTCAGTTTAGTCCCA
>Ga0157364_1007541_pt1 | contig 11259 bp, 8 predicted proteins | sample AttsexASBM2_FD_111476 | JGI IMG/M metagenome (GOLD analysis project Ga0157364, IMG submission 111476) | Fungus gardens microbial communities from leaf cutter ant in Ribeirão Preto, State of São Paulo, Brazil - Atta sexdens ASBM2 | ecosystem: Host-associated > Fungi > Mycelium > Unclassified ...
AATAACGATTCAACAAAATAATTTTCATAAATGTTTGAAACATAAAATTTACATCACATTAGCACAATATGGATGCAATATAATTTTCAATAATATCCGAGAAATATAATTTGAATATAATTTCTTATGTACAGCAAATAGAATCAAGGATGACATACCAAGTCAGAATTAAACGAGTATGAATTAAGATGACAAAAGTTAAATTTATTATTTATAATGTAATAAATGGTATATCCTTGATTTTATTTGCTATGTATAAGATACGAGCAAAAAAAATGTTTTTTTTTTCAAATTTTATATTATAATTTCTTGTAATAATTAGAATCGATTTGCAATAATTTTTTTTAAATGGTTGAAACACACTTTTATAGCAAATATAATTTTAGATAAGGAAATATTCAATATCAGGAATTCTGATTAATAAAATAATTGATGAGGCTACATTAATAATATGCAATATTTGCTTATACGAATTTATACAACACTAAAAAAATCAGTGTTTTTATGAAAACAATTTCATTTTTTTGACACTTGAGTACCATTCCCAATTGTAGAGGACGACGATTGAGAAATTCGAACGTGAACATCAATCTCGGTGCTGGCGGCGCTATGGTTGAAACTGGACACAATGCTGATTCGAGACCATCTAGCACAGAATCGTGCAAAAGCAATCCAAGCACGAACGATCCCATGAACTATAAAGACATGCTAGTACAATTTGCTAAGTTGAGTCAGCAAGGTAACATCATTTTTCTAAAATTTTTTAATTGATTAAATTTATATTGTTTCCGAAGAGAGACAATTTGTAATTATTCAATTTTTATAATTACCAAACTATAACTACGTTCTAATTTAGGTGAACCCAAGGTACCGCAGAATTATCCTGATGTGACGCTTCATCCTGTGACACTTTCGTCTGCCCAGAATACGTCTCAGCCAACCGGCTCGTTGCTTCATGGAATTCTAACAAAAGCTCAAACGCCGAGATCCTCGACTTTTTCACCTACTTTAGCAAGATTACTCACTGCGCCTGAAAGAGAAAGGAGTTCCCCGGCGGCCGCGGCAGCGGCGGCGGCGGCGGCGGCAGCAGCGACGTCAGCGTCTATGTCGCAGCCAAGCGCCACGACTCAGCACCTTTTGCAGACATATCAAGGCTCTAATATGGTTTCTATAAATGATCTCCTGTCTTCTTCCAAGGTTCTTTGTTTTTTTATTTTTTTCTAATTATTCTTTTTTTCGTAATTTACGTTAGCATAAAATATGCAGTTTCTTTTAAACAACATGATTATTATGTGATTATTTGAATATCCAGCAGCGTAACTTCATTTTATATAAATAAATAGAATTTATATAAATAAATAGAAATAAGAGCATATAAATAATGTAAATAATTTATAAAAATAAATAATATAAGTTTTTGGAAGATAAAAGCTTGAAAAACTCTGGCCAAGTGAGTAGTTAGGCGAGATATAAATTTATCTTTTTTTAATAATGTAAGATATTTTCTCCAGGCTCGCACAGAGATAACTATAACCCCCGTCGTTAACACTCCCGCGCAATCTCACTCCAACGATTTAATTCAAGTGGTAAATTTTTTTTTCAATTTAATGTTAATAACACGTTCTCTTGTGGGTGTTTGATCATTTCATTGAACTTTTAGGAAGATGTAGAGGACGAAACATCGCTAATTGATGATAGGAAAGGAAACTCAGTGATTGGAAGAGATGGTAAACAAATAGTGAAGGACAATCCACCTTCACCAAATGCTCCGCCAAAATGTCAGGGATGCATAATTCGACCCGCACAGTTTGTTTGTGCTGGATGTGGAAATCAGTGGTATTGTAGTCGTTCATGTCAGGTACATGTCATGTCAAGTGCACAGTTACGTATGATGTATCATTTTTTCATATTCACGATTTATATTAATGATTATCAATAATAATGAATTGTATTTCTTTTTAATATTGACAGCTTGCTGCATGGGCAACACACTCCGATCACTGTCCGCCGGAGCCCGAGAATAGCAAAACAAAGACCAATGTTTAACTCCCGAGATCCCTGCATGTCCGATGTATACAGTGGTATCAGGCAAGAGATATCAATATAACTGAGTACGAATCTAGTCAAGGAAGGAGTTCAAGGATATAATTCATATTGAGGGACAAATGAGATGCGGAGAGGATCGAAAAGGGATTATCGTGTGTGTGTATCGTATTGATGTAATATTGAAAAAAAAGAAAGGTCGAAGCGAATGGATGATGTCCTATTTATCACAAGCATTTACTGATCTCCCATCTTGAAGGAGGTTTCACGCTGTCACGTTCTGTTCTTTGCAGAACGAATTCGTGAATTTTCTTGCACTTTGCTCGAGCTTTAGACGAAAATTGTCTTCTTTCGATGATAAAAATTTCGATGACGCGATAATCGATGCTATTGGTTAACGAGCCTTGTGTATTATGTATAATTCTTTTTCTTTTAGACTTTACTAGTCGAAAATTTTTGAATGCTCGAAAAATGAGCGAGAAAGAGAATAAGTAATTTCGTGGCGCTTTGTGGGAGTGGAGCACAATACTAAGTAACGCGATGCTGTATATAATTTTATACAATTTAAGAGAGTTATTCAGCGTCAGATTTTAGAACGTCGATTAATCGCGTGCCATGTGTAAGATCGGGGGCGGATTGGCCATCAGCCTTCTGAAAAATATCGAGAGATACTTCCTATTTACTATCTATTAGAAATTATTTTACAGAAAAATTGTAGAAATCGTAAATTTAATTTGAATAATGTAAAATTAATATTTATCATAATAAAAGGAGTAAATTTGTTATAAAAATATGTTTTATAGTAACAAACTTTTGTTATTATAATAAATTTCTGATAAAATTGATTTGCGATTTACTACGACTTTTACATTGTTAGATATTGTCCGCAAATGATTAATTATTTCAAAATATATATCCATAGATAGTTTTTTTCCGCTTATTCAATCCGCCCCTATATGTAAGATTATTTTCCATAATTGACCTTGACATGGACGCTCAAGTCAGAGAAATAACTTGAGCATTTTTTTGTACATGTAGTGTGATATGGATTATATTCTGTTTTCTTCTTCGTTTACATTGTAGGCATAAGAAAGTAGGCTGGACGGAGCATTTAATCATTAAACAAGAATATTAAACTTTATTATTAAACTTTTGTTAAATATTCAGTATATATATTTGCATATATGTATAATTGTATATGTATACATACATATATATATATATCATACAGCAATATCTTATTTATATATAGGTAAATCTTTTCATTTTGTTATATATAAATGCTCCCAGCAAACACCAAGTTACCTGCAACTTACGTGTGTAATATGTATCATTCAACAATATAACTAATATAACACACGTATTATATTACAGTTATATTTTTTAGTGGTAAATTACAAGTATTATAATTTAGAGTTTGTTGGGATATATTGTTATATTATACAAAAAATATATGCATTATCAATTTGATTTCATTTGATAAAGTATACAAATGAAATATTCTCTTTTTTAATATTTTTATATTCTCTTTTTCTCTCGTTCTCTCTTTCTTCATATAATAACTTCATATAATTCCTTTGTTAATCTCTAAAATCTGTCTTGCTAAATCTTGCTAAAATCTGTTTTTTTTTCAAAAATTTATTGTAAACTCTGTCCAGTTATTTTCTTAACCTTTATGATTTACATGAATTTCACGCAGAAAAATGCATACTGCGTGAATACAATTCAGGCCTGCATATATTGAGACGAATGTATCACACATGTAACATTTTATATTTGTTACCAATGCATATGTACATGTAAATTTAACAAAAAAAACGTTAGATTTAGTATAGCAGTAAGATGTTTTTTTATTCCATTGGTAACATATTCGCATGTTTTGCATTTTTTTAAATTAATATGTTACCCTATACGATGACTGTCCCTGACATAATCTGTAGCCCAAAGTTCCTACAGGTACATACAACATATATATATATATATGTATATGTATATGTATAAATATATATATATTTTTCCCAATTACAAAGCAAACCAAAATAAAGTTTTTAATCGTATTCTCTGCATTTTATTATACTTTCATTTTATTATACTTTCAATAAAATGAAATCATATTTTCAATGTCCTTGTAATCATTTTGCATAAGTTATTTTATTTTTACGCTAATATCAAAACAGCATATACTTGGAAGAGAAAGCGCATCAGCAATTTTAAAAATTGTCTTACGTATGTAATATTTTAAAATGTCAATACGACTTTGTGAGATTGGAAAAAGTTTTTACATTTAAATGACATTAATGTCATAATTAATATTTTACTTGTCTTATTTATTTAATTATTAAATAATTAATTTCAATTTTTTTTAATTTATTTTTTTACATGTCTAACATTTAAGACATGACATTTAAAAAATTTAATAGTAATATTACATTTAAAATACAGAAACGGTTAAAAGATTCAACAATAAAAACAATAAAAACATTTTTCAAAATATTAGTAAACATTGATAAAACAGGGCGCTTATTGATTTATTTACAGGCATTTGGCACAGTCGATAGCGCTGGGCACAACTTGCACATAACCTCGACTAGTTAGTTTTACGGTGTACCTTATAAACGCATTTTACAGTTTGCCAATCATGATGAATCAATCATTAATACAACATATATATTACGCTAATTATTGAAGAGCGTCTGCAGGAAGTTTCTCTTGAAAATCACGATGTCCATTCCACTTTTGCACGTTAGCCGGTCATTGACGACCACCGCAAGGTCCAAGCGACGTGTCGTCGTCACCGGGATAGGAACTGTGTGTCCCTTGGGAGTCGGGACACAAAACGCTTGGGAGGCTCTTATTGACTCTAAATGCGGAATCACGCGACTTTCCAAACCAGATTACGACAAGCTACCGTGCAAAGTAGGTGAGCAAATTTTGACAGTCTACTACTATTGTCAACTTGCATTCATGTTGAAATTTGTTTACATACAATTATTCTATATTACATAATTCTTCTAAACAAGATTTATTGACTTCTTGTATCTAATATTAACTATTGCTCAAAATTATATTGCACGCAATAATTGTATGTAACAATTGGCATTTATTAGCTGCATTGGTACCGAAAGGAAACTCTTCTCATGAGCTCAACATTGATTCCTACTTCACGAAGAGTGAGCTACGTACAATGTGTTCTGCCACCGCATATGCATTGATAGCTTCAGAGGAGGCATTAACGGATGCAAACTGGAAACCAACCGATGAAGCCGATAAACGTGACACTGGAGTCTCAGTAGGAATTGGCATGATAGACCTAGTGGATGTATGCATGACGTATGAAGCTTTGAAAAAGGGATATAGCAAAATCAGTCCATTCTTCGTGCCAAGAATATTGCCGAATATGGCTGCTGGTCAGATCAGTATAAAGTATGGTTTCCGTGGACCCAATCATTCAGTATCGACTGCATGTGCGACAGGCGCGCATGCTATTGGTAAATAAAGAGCGAAAATAACTGGTAGCGATTATGTAATTTTTTAAATAATAAGACAATTTAAGAAGCCAGAAAGAGCTAATGCGGATATTAGTGTGCAATACAGATTTATTAATACTTATATAATACTTATATAATCAACAAATGTAATCCGCAATGTTTTGTTAACATTATTGATTACACTAACAGCACTAAAGAGAATTAACAATATTGATCGAAAAGTTTACGAATTATATTTGTTAAATATGTAAATGTCATTGTAATAAATCCGTATTGTACTAATATCTGCATTGATTCTTTCGGATTTTTTAAATATCGTTTTATTATTTGATTTATTTCCAGAGCCAACTCTCTTATCTTAATTTTTAATTATTATACATAATTTTTTTTCTTATAGTTAAAACACAAGAAGTGAAAAATTTCTTCAATGATCATTATCTTCAATGATAATTTTTATGTTTCCGCTTTAGGGAAAAAATTATATAATCGCTATCCTAATTAATGCTCTTTTCATATCTAAGAAACCATCATAATGAATCATCTTCCAGGTGATGCATTCCGCTTTATCCGTGGTGGTGAGACAAGTGTGATGATATGTGGCGGTGCCGAAGCATGTATTAGTCCACTAGCTATAGCTGCGTTTTGCCGGCTACGCGCGTTGAGTACGTCGAAGAACAATATGCCATGGGAGGCATCACGGCCCTTCGATCGTGACCGCGATGGTTTTGTTATGGGTGAAGGCGCCGCGATATTGGTTCTAGAGGAGCTAAATCATGCGCTCGCTCGGAATGCGTCTATCTACGCAGAGGTGCTGGGCTACGGTCTGTCTGGTGACGCATCACACATAACAGCACCTAGCGAGGATGGCACCGGTGCGCTACTAGCAATGGATCGGACATTGAAGGACGCCGGCATCGAGACCTCGGAAGTGACGCACGTAAACGCGCACGCCACATCTACGCCGCTAGGTGATGCGATCGAGGTGAAGGCGATCGAGTCACTGATGGGTGAACACAGCAAAAACGTAACGATAACGAGCACAAAAGGAGCACATGGTCATCTGCTAGGTGCTGCTGGCAACTTGGAAGCCGCCTTCACGATCTTGGCGATTAAGGAGGGCATTATACCGCCTACATTGAATCTGCACAATTTAAATATGGAGACAAATTTGAGATTCGCATCGCATACGAAAATGAAATGGAACACGACAACGCGTCGAACGGCCCTGAAAAACGCATTCGGCTTCGGTGGAACGAACGCATGCTTGTGCTTCACACAATACGTCAACTAAGTCCAAGAGGGAATGTGTACTCTATCTCTTTAGTGAAAGAATATCATAATCACTCTTTGAAATACTTACAAAAGAATTTCAATAATGAACTTTGAAAAGTGAAGATTTCTAAAAAGATAGCGGAGAACAAAAATTATTATTTTAAAAGATGAAAAAAGTTACATTATTTTGCAATCTTCATTAGCTTGAAAAAGATACAGCATGTGTCTCCATAAAGATGCGAATGTCTAAGAGTAAAAGAAAAAAAAAAGATGTCAATTATCGGATCGAACCTAATTTGAAGTATAATTAATTAGTCATTTCTTGAAATATTCAAGAATAAACATATAAAATCCTAAAAAAATGATCTATAAACTCTTGATATTTCTGTTCAATTGATAAAAAAGGAGCTTTTTCTCCTGTAAATATGTATTGATATGTAAATATATATAAAAAAATCTAAAAGAAGCAAATTCGGTGACGAATTGAATTTTACACAATTGATTACCAGTAGATAGCGGCTTAAATATTTTTAATAACTTTTATGCAACATACAATATATATGTGTACGATTTTACGACAATAATTCTTTTTATAGAATATTTTTACAGTGCGTGTAATAGAAGTTACACAGAGAGGATATACATCGGAATAATAAAATATATGTATATATATATATTATAATGGAATGCAACATTGATTTTAATATTAGGATTCCGACAAATTATATCGCATCTCTTTTTGTTACAACATTGACACGAATTCACCATAGTCATAGCGCCGCGTAAATACTCTTGAAAATAAAGATTTTCAAAAAAAATACAATACTTTTCAAATCACTGAAAAACTTGTCTTTAACAACTTGCATTTACTGCGGGATCAGATCTGCCATATTTTCACGGCCAAGGCATGTTCATTCAAAATATCTGCTTATTTGCTTAAATTGCAAAGATCTATACAATCAATTTCGAGATATACATCAATATACATCAAGTTGATCCGTATACTAGTTTTATGGTATCTCAATTTATGTGTGTGTTTCTGTACTTTTCTCAAAGTCAACGTTATTGTTTAACATCAGATATGAAACTATTCAATCTCTCAATATTTTTTATTTTTCAGATGCAATTTTTGCACGTAGAGATAAATAGTATTGTATAATGTTTTTGGCTTCTTAATTACATATATTCAGCATTTTATTCACATCAGGTCGACTTCGAATGATAACAGTTTCTTCAAAATACATCTATTACATTCGTGTCTTACTACTGATAGTAAATCAAAGTAAAAAAAAAGAAGAAAAAGATGGAGATATATTACCATAGTAGGAATTCTTAATGAAGAATGCTAAGTGGTTTCTGATGGCTGCACAATATAGCAAAACGTTCTCTAAGCATTTGCCGGAGTTCCTGCCGCTTCTCTGTGACTTGACATTCTCTCGACTTAAATTCTAATACTTCCTCTACTGGAATATAACTCTCCTTCTCATCGTCGTCCGAAAAACAGGAATCCTAAACAGTTCAAAATAAAGCTTCTTTATAGAGAAAACAAATCCTTAAATATTTAGATTATCATATCTTAAATTTACCTTCAACATTTGTGTAAGTGTTGGACCTTTCTTTTGCAATAAAGAGATGCTAGAATTGGAATGATTAAATTTATCATGACAAGTCCCTTCGTGATCACACCATTCATCATTACAAGCTACTTCAGAACCTTCCGGTGTACTAGGAAGAGAAGAACTACTGATATTATGTTCGGAAGAGTATCCGCAATCTTGAGACGATTGTTCACTTGAGGTGTGGTTTTTTTTCTCGGACATTTCGAAACGTTTTTTCATTACCATCCACGTAGTATATTTATTTTCACTTGGCTCCGTTATCCACGCATCTACTAGCTCGTTAGTCATGGAATCTTTACAATTGTCATAACGCCACTGATTCTCATCGATTTTCTCACTCTCCTTAACGTGAGAAAAAATAAAAAAAGTTTTATTTTAGAAAATTTAATACATCTATTATAGCAATACGAAATTGACAATTGTAGTTACCTTACACGACTCGCAAACATCGGATGAATCCTCCTGAGATAATTGTTTACAAGATGTACTATTTTGCTTCGATTGACTTGTATTAAGATTTTTCTTTATTTCGGAGGTGTTCTTTTTAACTTTCTGTGAACCTTTTTTCACAGGGAATGCTAATTCTGTCTTACTTTGCGATTGTGATATACTATGTGTTTTTGGCTTCTTTAAACAATCTGGACATTTACACGTCGGCGGACCTTTGTTTTTTGGATCTAGGACCTGCAACTAGTGCAAAAGGAACCGATAGTATACAGAGGCGCATATGTATATAAAATTCAGTAAATCTTGTTATTTACTTTATGTCGATTGATGTTCTGCGTCGTCGACTTTGATTCTACACAGGTACAGGGGGAATCACTTTGTGATCTCTCATTTGAACACTACGATAAAATATATAACTTAGCCACGTGCTGGTAAACATATAAATTTAGTGTCATACTTAAATAAGTATCACCCGTGAAAAGTTAAGAATAAATTTTTAAAAAATCAAGTCTTGCACACAAGTTCAAACATACATCACGAGAGTTCTCCTTTTCCTCCGTTTCGTTGCGACGTCCCTTCTTCTTCTTACGTTTAAGACGTAATTTTTCACGTTTGTGCTGTTTCGCTAATTCTTCCTTTGCAACTTGCTTGTAGAATAATTCCAATTGAGAGATACCTTGTTTCTTTTCAATCGCCGACTAAACAAATCAAAATATTATAGAATAATCTGTTATAAATATAGGATTTTCTAATATCATGTAGAGGATATTATTATATAAGATCTTGTTACCTGAAAGTTTCTGGACAATGCATCCACTGCAACAGCAGCTAATACTTTGCAAACAGTTTCTTCCTCTTTCATTCGTCGATGTATTTTGTGTAGTCGGTCTGCGATACATATACCTAAGCACGTAAGTACTTCTTCTTGAGCAATTTCCAGCGTTTTCGCGTGGCGCTCTCTGAAATTCAGAAATCTTTTATTATTCCTTCCACTAAACATTACCAGAGAACGTATTTTTGAAAGTCTACCTTCCCATAAGTGCCCATGGTTGAGCGCGACCAAGGAGAGTAGTCATATATTCCGTGATGGGTGGTAAATGAACGTGATGGTCGCGATAGCAACGCTTAATTCCAGAATATAAAACTGCTACGTAACCTTTTTCTTTTATAGGTTCGGGTTCTCGGGTCAAGAGAGATGACGCCAATAGCACCTTGTTGCGACACTCGGCGCAAAATCTGATCATCAAAATCATGTTATAAAACAATTACGGATAATTTATGTGAAATTACATACCTATGTTTACGCAAATAAGTATCTAAAGCTTCATCGAGCGTATCGGTCTCTATTAAAGTCAATTCCTGCCGGCATGGTAGCTCCATGCAATCCCACACTTCCCTCCAAGAATTCCATATCGGTGGCAATCGCTGAATTTCCAGAGTATGTAGTACACATCGTTGAGACTTTCTATTTCTTTGTTGTTTTTCCATTAAATTATTTAACCTAGTGCTGCAAAGACGTAAATAGTAAATGTAAATAACTTTTCTACAAATGTGTTTGAATTGAGATTCTTGTGTCATTTGCATACCTGTGTCCATGTAACAATGTACAGAGCTGTTGAGGCGATTTTAAAATGTCGTCTTTTATAGAAAGCACACCATCGGGAGTGATAACCAGAGGATCTAATGCGGGATGTCCTGACTTCATCAGATCGGTGAATAATCTTTCAACACTGAACACAGAATATTTCACTATTATTTATATATTATATACCGTTTTGCATTAATATAGATTAACTTTAATCCTTATATACGTTTGGATCATTTGTGTCTCACATATTTCTTTGGAAAACTAAACACATCAAGTAATTAGTTACAACATTTATATACAATTTTTTTAAATACACAATCTTATAAATATTTTATAAAGATAATATATTTAAGAATTACTGATGTCATGAAGAAATCATTAATCTTGAAAAACATTTTTATTATTGGGAGTATAAATTAGTTCGGTCCGTTTCCCTAAAAATTGTTTTCCAGCTGTTGTGAATGATTCATAGTGACAGCTGATTTTGGCGGTTTCAGAGAAGTTAAACTGCTAATAATATTCAGTTTATATCGCTTTGAGTTTCATACAAAAACTTTGATTTTTACTGTGTTTGAAATATCGAATTTTGTGTTAATCAAGCAGCATTTGCGAGAGGTTTTGATTTTCTGCTTTAATTGGAAGAAAAGTGCGGCTGAAGCCCATCGAATGCTTGTCGAAGTTTACGGTGACTGCTCCAATTGATAAATCATGTAGGGAATGGTTTCGACGTTTCAAGGATGGAGATTTCAGCTGAAGATAAGCCTCGCTCTGGCCAAAAAAATTCGAAGACAAAGAATTAGAG
>Ga0157364_1007543_pt1 | contig 11257 bp, 4 predicted proteins | sample AttsexASBM2_FD_111476 | JGI IMG/M metagenome (GOLD analysis project Ga0157364, IMG submission 111476) | Fungus gardens microbial communities from leaf cutter ant in Ribeirão Preto, State of São Paulo, Brazil - Atta sexdens ASBM2 | ecosystem: Host-associated > Fungi > Mycelium > Unclassified ...
ACACACACACACACACACACACACACACACACACACACACCCCACACACACACACACACATATATATATATAGATACTATTTATAATTTTATACTGATTCTCTTGAATTCATTTGCGTTATTAATCTTGTTTTATGCAAAAAATAATTGTTCTAACATTTTTTTATTCCAAGGATGTTTAATTCTTATTTATGAGGCTAAATCACTTTGGATGCACTTTTAATAAGTTTCATCTGACTTTGCGTGGTCAACGGTCATCATGACAAGATAAATTAAGTACAAAGTTTCTTTAATTTGTGGTCAATCAAAGATACTTTTTGAGGTTAAACATTCTTTATTTTCTATGGTTTTTATTCATAGTTTATATAGCGAAGTTCGCTGTACGTATAAATATTTAAAAGTATTTTTCGTGTTTGAAATAATAAACTCAAATAAAAGCTCGAACTCCATTGTCTCAATGTAGAGAAATATAATTTCAAGAGTCCTTTATTCCAATAGATGAAGATTAATTGTGTAAGCACGACCTTGGAAGTCGCAATGTCATGCAACAAACGCGAGGAAAGTTTCAAGGAAGCCTTGAGTTAGGATTAGTGTCGCAATCTCATTGGGGATTATACAATTCGTAAATCCCTACTGGGATGTACGAGACTATTTTCGCGATTTGTATAAATTTCTAATTTTTTTCATTTAAAATTTATTGAAAATACATATTTTTTTCTCATAAAATAATGTACATGTATAAAATATCTGTCAAAAATGATTAATAACTTGATGTCATCGTGTAAAAGTTCTACATGCAGGTTAAGAATATCAAATTGGCTTATTTAACGAGTAAATGTAGTTTGTTTAAGTTCTCTAGTAATTCTAATTCGTTAATCTGTGAGATTAGCCGATTATATAATTGTAATGATACAAAATTATAGTTACACATACATAGAGGCGGCACTAGTATCGACGGTAGCAGCTAAGTCTCTAATCTGATCGAAACTCGAAACCGACGAGATACGTGCTGCGGTTGTCTTTCGTAATGATCTATTGATGCTGACAGCAACTTTGCTCTGCGGTTAGATGCTTATGGTGTATGAAGATGGATGGGCTTTCGTAATTTTGCGGCAAAACTACTAAGAAATTATATTACGATTTTCGTACTTAGTCGAAACAATGCAGGTTACTTGAGTTATGGACAGTAATAAAGCGAGTGCGCTTGCAAGAAGTGGAAGGCAGCAATTCGAGGATTGACCTTTTAAGTAGGGGGACTTGGCGCCGTCACGCGTTTACGACAAGCATTATGGGTACTTACTTCAGACCGGCAATTATCTCCATAGCTGAATTAAAGTTTCCGGTATTCCAACAGGTTAGCGCGACGCGTAGAAGACAGGACAGCACTGCCTGTCGTTCTTCTACCGTGGCACAGCTGCTGATCGCGTGAGTGGCCCATGAGCTTACCTAATTAACACAAACACGATTAATGATTACTCCATTTGCAAATCGCCAATGCTCTTTATGTATATCAGAATGTGGATTTCGATGTCGTTGAACTGAAAGCCACAATGTATGTTTTCGACAAATCTAATACATAGAATTTATTCTTATAATTATAATTAGAATCCGACCGAAATTTTTATCGAAACTGAAAACGAACGCTTATTACGTGTCAGTTTCAACTGAAACCATGTAGCTCTTCTTCATAAATATTAATTTTAATGTACGTAATTATCGTTTCAATAATTAAATTACGATGTTTATGAAGAAGAAGTAATTATATTCTTTGGTCTAAATTGACACACAATCAAAATTTCGGTTTTCGATTTCGGTCGAAATTTATTGTTTCAATGAATTATGATATTTATGAAGAAAAAGTATATATGAGTATGTCTATAAGGTTTCGGTTGAAATTGACATGTAGCCGAGTGTTTCGGTTCAGTTTCAACAAAAGTTTTCGGTCGGACTCTAATTATAATTTGTTTATAATGTAATTGTATTTATTCCTATAGAACGACTAATATTTAATTTTTTTTATTTAATACAAAATTGATAAGATATATGAGATTTATCACATTTATTATGAGTAAAATGATGGAAGTTTGGAACTAAGAAAACTTGCCAAATACGGATGTAATATATTTAGCGATGTAAAAGTGATACAAAAAATATATCAATTAAAACATTAAACATTTACAATGTTCCAAACTTCGGTCATTTTACTCACAATTAATGATTAATAAGTCTAATAGTTCTCACATCTTAGCTATTATTGACTTTTTTTATATTTAATCGAAAAGATGAAAGATGAGTTGTTCTCTTATACTGCCGACTTTTATTTATGCTTCGCAATTCGAGTTTTACATTTTGTGTAACAAAATGGAAGTTATCCTATTGATAATTGCAGAACAGTTATTCATAAGAAATGACCAGAATTTTCCCACGCTATCCGAGGCTTCTGTTTAACACGATGATAAAAAGAACAATGTGAAAAACAGAGGGATAGAGAATCCAAGGTAGATTTCTTACCTTGAGCGAAGATTTAGAGTGGGAAATGGCAGTAGGGATAGCGGAAACGACTAAGCGAGGTCAGATGATATTCGTACGTGTATACATATATGTGTGTACATGTGCGAGTAAAGTGGGTGAAAGTGTTTGGTGAAAACGTACGGCTGCTGGAAGAGTGGATACCTCATTAAAAGCGGCTGATGAGAGTTTCCGCGGGATTAAAAACCGAGAGGTTTCTTGGCGTAGAGCTTTTTCCTCCACGATGGAGGTTGATTCGTGTCTATTATCATCTTCGGTATAATTGTTTTTCTTCTTATTTACATAAAATAATAATAATTCTTTGTTGATTAGAAATAGTAATCTAGAGAACCCGTTCGTAGCATTTCGTAATTGTAATCAAAAGACGTCTACGATCTACGTGCCTTTTAAAAATGCAAATACAGAAGGAAGAATTAAATGTACCTCATTGAAACGATCAATGAGGATCTGCACGGTAGAGTACACCGTGGCAACAGGCCAGGATAATTCGTCCTCAGTTTGGGTCGAGCTGTTGGTGGTGCTGGGGTTGCTGCAGCTGCGACTCGGCGACGGGGGTGGCCTGGCAGGTGGTTTTTGCAACGTGGTTTGATCCTGTGCCACGTGCCTCAGGTACTCGTGCGGTGGTACCTGGTAGAATAGATGGTACTCGCTTTCCGTCAACCTGAGCGCCACCTCCTCGGGGAAGTGCAGCAGCTTATGCAGATCCTCCAGCTCCTCAGAGCTCCGAGGCGGCTGCGGCTGCGGCCGCTTCTCCAGCTCTGAAAATGTTTATCAATTATATTACAATGAGAAATTATAAACTAACACAAAACTAATAAGTTTTTTATAGACTCCTTTAATTACAATTTAGAATATATGATAATAATATAAAGTATAGGCGATAGGAGTCAACATTGGTTATCAATTAACGCAATTCTTAATATTAAATATATAAATCTTAATCTTGAACGTTTCCATTCATGGTTTGAGAAATCTTTCTTCATCAGCAATCTTTTTCCCTAACACAACGGTTGGATTATTGCATTACAAAATAATATCTCCAACGTTTTTCCTCTCAAAAAGTTGAACCGTTAGGTAAGTCACTTACTCACAAAGTTAGAAAGCTGAGTGGCAATAAAAACTCAAGCTAAAATTATATAAATGATTAAATTATCGTATGTATAAATTTGAAAATGAATCATTCATTCATTCATTTTACACAGTCGACGCCTCAACATTGAACAACATCGTATGCAACATTTTGTACATTAATAAATTAAAAATTATCCTCAAAATTTTTAAATACTAACTGAAAGAACAATTTTTATTTTGTCATTTCGAACCGTTGAATAATGATTGAATAATGATTGCTGAACAAGTAAGTAGCGGTCAATTTGAAGACAAACTATAGTTTATGGCATGTATTATATTACGAACAACCTTACAGTTTATTAAAAATCTCAGTGTAAGCATGATTTAAGGCAACGATTATTTTCTATGTATAGTAAATTTTTTTACACGCGTATTATATTTTGATAATGTTAAAATTAAAGTTTTCGAAAGTATAATAGATTTTAAAATCTTTTAAAGTTTGTTAAAGTTTAACAAACTTTAACTTTCAAGTTTTTTTAAGTTTAATATTTTGATATAAAACATGTACTATTTACTACGTTCTGTATATTATCATGTTGTAAATTTAGCCCATTGGTCTGTTGATTAATGAGCATCAGCTCCGATATCAATCGTTTGTTATAATAATTCTCCAGAATCTCCACATTTTGTCAATTGAAGTCATGATCGTTTTGCAACCTATGATCTGTAATCATCGAATGAGGTGGATGTTTGACTATATGCTTTTGGTGTTCAGAAAGTCTGGTTTTTAATTTTGTCCCTGTTTGTTTCACATAGGAAGCATCGCAATCACAACAATTAATCTTGTAGACTACGTCCATTACATTACATTACATTGTCATTACACATTTAATATATCTATAGTATAGTATGGAGAAAAAAGATAAAGAGAAAAAGAGAGAGAGGGGAATGTGACAATAAAGTTTTATCACAGACAGAATAGAATGTTATTTTCTGTGTTATAGTAAATTTTTTTACACGCGTATTATATTTTGATAATGTTAAAATTAAAGTTTTCGAAAGTATAATAGACTTTAAAATCTTCTAAAGTTTGTTAAAGTTTAACAAACGTTCAAGTTTTTTAAAGTTTAATATTTTGATATAAAACATGTATTATTTACTACGTTCTGTATATTATAGATATAAATCCGCTATATATTACATATAGATATGTATAATTTCTATTTATATGTATTTATTTATGTTTAACATATAGCATTTTTTAAATTTCATGCAATGTGGCTTATGCAATCTAAAGTTTTAATCAAGAAGAAATTTCTATAATCAATACTTTAATATGACATATTATTGAAGGATTGCATAAATTTAACTTCAATATTTACTAATAGCGAAGATAATAAAAATATACGAAGAAAATAAAAATATAAGAAGTTATATTATATTATTAAAAAAGTTATATTATATTAACACAGAAATGAATGATAAAAAACAAAACATTTGTGTTTCTTTTAAAATGATATCGCGATTCTTTTATGCACAAAATATTACGATAACTGCATATTATTATAGTTAAAGGGCTCAAAGCAAAAGCAAGATGTATTTCGCTATATTGTGAATTACAAAAATATTATATTTATCAATATACATACGTTTCGACCTTACATCAGGTCATTTTCAATATTAAAACTATCGTTTATATTAAAACAATGACATAATAAAAATTCTAGAAACGTCTAATGCATTACATATAAAAATCTCAATATTTACGAAACAACATCGTGTAATCCGATAATCTTGATATGGCTGCAAGAAGCGGCTAATAGACTCTCCTCTTACATCTGTCCATGATGTCAATTCAGGAGTACATCTCGATAAAAAATATACGTTCAGAATAATAATTTACCATGGTTGGATCTGTTATTAAACGCCTAAAGCTATTTTTGTCCATCAAATCGTGATGAAATATTGCTGTGTAAAGTAATATATAAAAATATATATAGTAATATATATAGTAATTGAAACTAAAGAGAATTTAACGCAAATTAAAATGTCGCAGGATTCGTATCGTACGAAAATGACTTGATGTAAAACGAAACGTATGTTGTCTTGTTAAATATAATGTTTTTATAATTCACAATATTAGCGAAATACATCTTGCTTTTGCTTTGAGCCCTTTAACGGATTATTTCAATTTAATTAATTTTGACAATTACAAAAATATTAGTATATTTAATAAAAATATTCATTTTCTCTTTTTTTATTTATAATATTTATAATATTTATTTATAATATTATTTTCGTATAATATTATTTTCAGCATAGTTATTTTCAATACGATTACATCAAAATTTATACACGCGTTGTAATCAGGTCGCGCCTAATGAATCATGATAATCTTCATATTCAATTACATTTGATTTCGATATTAACACAGTATTTATTAAATCGCCCGAATTATGAATTAAATATGTGCAAATTCGAAATGAAGTTTATAGATGATTAATGATATGTATTCGCTCAATTTATATTTTGTGACCGTACGTTTAAAGATTGCGTCGCCAGCAATTGACGTTTCCAGCGTGCCAGTTTGCAAAAGAAACACAGTGCAATTTTTGCCCATCGTTTAACATTTGCCGCGTAAAAAGGTCAGCTCGATGGGTTTTTGCCGATGCGAGTGATGCACGAAATTCAACGCGACCGTCGAATAAAAGTCTTTTAGGTCTTCGATGAATAATTCCGCGCTGCGGGTATCATTGATGCTGGAGTAAAAACACAGTTCACGATATTTTGTATTTCGACATCCGGTACGAAGCACTAGGGACCGTGAAATATAAACCGAAAAAATATTATACGTTTGCGTAATCAAAGAAGTTTACAAAATAGAATTGCAAATGTATTAGAAAGTATTAAATTGTTTTCTTAAAGAAAGAAGTGAGACTTGACATAAATGATAAGTACATCTTTTTCATCGAGAATGAAATATTTAGTTTATAGATAAAAAGGATGATTTTTTTTATTTACAGTTAGAATTATACAGATTTAAAAATAATTTTATTGGATTATCAAAATAATTAGGAAATTCAAGTACGATAAAAATTTTGCAACATTGTTTGTAACATTCTAACAATCAGTTTAGCATTTTAATTATTTTGATATTTAAAATAAAAATTATTTTAATACATATAGACATATTATTCCAAAATTTAACTTTGACCGTAATTGCCATTTCTCTTATTTAGTTATTTTGATAGTTAAACAAAATTATTTTCAGATTTAGCTAAACGTAAATTTTTAAATACTCCATCAAAATTGTTTTTCCATGTAAACTGAATGTTTCATTTTTAATGAAAAAAATATATTATTTAATTAACCATCGCTACCTTATTTGAGAGAACAATTATTCACTATTTACTAATAATAACGCATTTGCAGTCCCATTTTTTAAACTTTTTTAACAGATCTGTATTTAGCTCAATTTTTAAAATAAATTCTGCGCGCGCAAAATCGTTTTTTTCGTGTAGGATATTGTAAAAGTTAAGTATGAAACATATGCGTGAAATCGCCGGCAACTTTTAAATCTGACCCAGTTTCCTTAGAAACGATTAAGAATTCTACGTCTCGTTAAAATCGAATATGACATGGTGTGTGCTTATTATAAGATGGCGTAAAATTATTGCGAGTGCATTCATTCGTAAAATGCGACATTCATAAAATGCCATGGAATAATTCAAGATACCTCGCATATTGCGAGCTTCGACGTACTTGCCTCTGGCAGCAGAATAATGAAAGAACGCGTTATATATTCTTTTTCTTTCCTCTCCTTCCTCGTTGCTGATAGTTATTTTTATAGTATCTGCAACGATCATCACTCACGCATATTTTGTTGAACTTGAAAACTATTTCGGGCTGCCACATAATTTTTGTATTCTCATGATGTAGCGCGAAAAACAATTTTTTTCAATTACTTGACTTTCACGTTATTTGAAAAAATGATTAAATTTTAAAAAATTTAATCCACAGCAGATTGTACTTTCATTTCGTTATAAGCACTATGCCTTCGGCGAAATTAAAACGTGAGTTGGGATATATAAAACTAGATAGAAGATTCAAGAAAAAATTTCACATTCGTCGATATCTCGTTATACTTTAAGCACGAATGTAAGCAGATCTAATATCCATGCGGCTAATTTATCAGTAGGCCGGCAAAATGAGAAAAAGGATTTTATCATGTGAGATCCCAAGCTACATAATCATGTCTTATTGAAATCTCTCTATAATAATAAATGCAATGCGTATAATGTAAACGGAGTCAAAAGAGATCTTAGTTCAGAAAATTTGAATACAGAATATCCAGAAGTAATGCTTCATTTCAACATCGAGCTTCATTTCTATTTCTCTCTTTCAGACCGAGAAGCGAAACTATTCAATGGAAACCCTTTACGAGTGCGTCTCGCAAATATCCCGTAATTACTCTGGGCGGAATTTATGACCGCCTTACGCAGAGCTTACCAAGATAAGTAGGACGGCTCTCTACCGTAACGTTTCTAACTCACCGGGATGTAATTTCTCGTACAATGTTTGCGGTGTGTATACATCTTAAAGTAGAGTAATTTGTCGATACAGTTCTTGTTTCTGCGTGCATTGCTCTTATGCAGGACGATTATTATGTAATGAATCGTGCGAGAGCGGGATGGACTTGTTCTGCATATATAAACTCGTCCATCAACGTCTTCGAGCAAACGGTCTGCTAAAGATCTTCAACCACCGTGCAAACACGTACCGAGTGTGGACAGAGTGGCCGGTTAAACCCTGGCATGCCCCGGCGTGCTCATAGTCAATTGGCGAACCTTATCAGATAATAGAGCGATAACCCGATGAAGAGATTAATCAACATATCGGATCATGAACATAAATGGCTCCTGCATAATTGCAACGTACATCGATAATATCTTGTTTATGAATCAATCGCTTTGAACTTAACGAGATAATGTCTACGCTTCTGCAGTTCCACATAGCAGTATTGAGAAATTCGTGAACAAAATTAAATGAAACACAGTCTATAACATATACTTTTATCGATAGTTTATTGTATTTCTACAATATTTGCATTTCTTCTGCTGTCGGAATCGATCTTATATACAAACGTTCCAGCACTTCCAACATTCTAAATATATAAATATATAGACTGACATATGATATATACAGGAATTATAAAATTTTTGAAAGAAGTTTTCGTTTCTTTGAGTGATCTCATCCACTATTATAAATTTATCCACTATTTAATTTACAAACAACTATTTACATTAATGAGCATAATGTTTGCAATTATATTCTTAATAAGAAAATAAAAATTTGAGTTATACAATATATTGTTTTTTATTTAGAATAATATCAAAAAATGTAATCGATGATATTTCGACATAAGAAATGTGTAAATTAGATTAATTATTATCACGGAGTAAAACTTTCAATTTTTAATTAGTGTGTATTACACACAATATAAATATTTGCCCCAGAAATCTATGAGAATGCAGTTTCGATAAAGGCTTACCTTATCAGGTGATGGTGCGGCCACGTGGGGTGGAGGAAGTGGAAGTGGCTGGGTCCGTTGCTGTCGACGAGGATGAGACAGCTCGCTGCTCTGTGATAGCCAGGGCCCGCCGGTAGAATTAGTCTGACGACCAGGCCGGGTGATCCCCGCGTAGTTTCGCGGTCTGCATCAGGACGGCTCCATCGATATAAAGTCGATCGAGAAGCCTCTCTCACGCCTTTCTCCACTGAGTTGCTTCCTCCGTTGTCGTCGTTGTCCTGACGTTACTTCTCAGGCCCGGCAACGCGCTGACCGCGATCTGCGAAAGAGAGAAGTATAAGAGAAGCTCGAAGTCGAGAGACTTGGATTTATTATCGAAAGAAAGAGAGAAGAGAACCGGGAAAGCGATTCAAGCAAGGACATTGAGAGAACGAACGATTTATAGTCTTTCGAAGGACCTAAAGTCTACCGAAATCCATTCGAGTGCACTTCGTGTCTTGTCTTTCTGCACGTTCTCAGAAGCAAGATCTTTTTCTCACGGACTCATATGGGTAAATTTATCACAGGGATTTTTTGTAAAGTATCGGTTAATCAACTTATCGTGAATCGCAAATCAATATATTTACAATTGGAAGTTGCATTAACATACTTTATAAGAGAAACATAGATAAAATTTGTTTAAAGTACTTCTAGAATTTTTTAATAGTCATTATATATAATAGTTGAAAAAAGATAATAGTTGGAAATCTTATCCAGATTTAGATAGCTATTTTTTTAGCATATTTACCGTAAAAAAGAAAAAGACAGAAAAATATACATATATATTAAAATTAATTAAACATATTATTAAAAATATTAGTTTTTTATATTATAATATGTATGTTCATATATATATATATATATATATATAATGTACACACACACACACATATATATATATATTTAAATATAAAAGCTTTTAAAGCTGATATTCATAATCGATACTTATTTCAAGACCATATTAAGTATGTTTTACCATTTTTAAAATAACCATCTTAAGATGTTAATACTCTATAATTGGTTTATATTTTAAAACTATATTTAAGATAATTTTAAATATATAGATTGACTATAAATTCTAACCAAAATATCTGCATATAAATATATTTGTAAATATACAATATATGTTTAAATACCCTTTCTCTTAAATCAAATTCATGCATTAATATCGAAATTTCTTATTAAGTATATTTCCCGTTAACAAAAAAGAAAATCGAAATTAAAAATTAATCTAATAATCAATGGAATTAAGAATATAAATACAATCACATTGCATATTTTGACATTATTAGGAGATATTTTCTAATTATTTTTCTAATATTCTTTTTTCTAATATTAGGAGATATTTCCTAATTATTTTTTAAAATTAACAATTAGGATAATGATTAAATATATACTTGAAGTAACATTTACTTCTCTCTGTATGTTATTTTATGTCAGAAAACAAAAGATCGGTAAACCATGCTGAAAGAATGATGCTTCGTTTTAGAGAAAGAACGTCACGAACGTCTAGTACTAAAGAGAAACCTAAAGAACAAAAAAAAACGTAATGAATGGAGATGGCAAAGGAGTGTTCCTTGTTTTTATTAAAATGAACTGGCTTCAAGTTCAATTCGTATTGTTATAAAGCAGCAGGGATTCGCGTGCGCTTCTATCAAGATAGAAGTTCATTTACGATCTACTCAACCGATGGATGCTTTTATACAATTTCCTCTTTTCCATTATTTAATCAAGCGCAAACAGAAAGACGGCATTGTATCATATGGAAATATTCTAATATATTTAAAATTCTTGTAAATTTTACGTACACATAATTTTACATTTTATTGATTTATTTTGACAATTTTACATAAAATGCAAAAAAGTCACACAATTACTTATATTCTTTATATTATAATATTTATGTTTTACTTTATGTGATTAATTATTTACAATAGGATTATAATTATACATATATAATCTATATTATTTATAATATAAATAGAAATTAGTTAATTTATTACAGATTTTAAAAAATTCAATGTTGTTTCACTTGTTGCCATTTCGCATGTACCTTTTATAGTATCTCATTTAGTATAGTAGCTCTGAA
>Ga0157364_1007544_pt1 | contig 11257 bp, 9 predicted proteins | sample AttsexASBM2_FD_111476 | JGI IMG/M metagenome (GOLD analysis project Ga0157364, IMG submission 111476) | Fungus gardens microbial communities from leaf cutter ant in Ribeirão Preto, State of São Paulo, Brazil - Atta sexdens ASBM2 | ecosystem: Host-associated > Fungi > Mycelium > Unclassified ...
TATGTTTACATGTATATCAATTCAATAAAATTAGCTTAAAATATTTTTAACTCGCAAATAATCATTACTTTTACACCAGAACAGTGAACGGAAGAATGTAAATTATCATAAAATATTGTTTTGTATAGATATTATTTACATACTTTTTATTTAATAACTATTCCTTATAACTTTTAAATATACAATTCTATCAAAAATCTGCAATAAAAAGCATAGGATTAATTAAAATCTTTATACTTTCTTAGAAATACTGTCATAATAAATCATTTAATATGCTTAATATTTGTTTGGTTTCTATGCATTTTTTTTTTAGAAAATTATAATTAAATCTACATCCGCAATGTTCTCAATAAATTGATAAAAAAATAATGGAATATATTGTTAATAATAGTGATTTTAATTGGAGTGTATAAAAATACCGCAGGTGATCGTTTCAAAAAAATCAAATGATTCGCTATTAATTAACTGACATTATAGATATATGCATCAAACACATATATCTATAATGTCAGTTCTTCAAATATACTGCTTCATAACAATAAATCTTATACATATACAATAATCTAATATAATTTCAATATTTTTTTTAATTAATGAGTTTCGTTTGTAATTTATAAGTGTAAAAGAACTACAGATTCTCTCACGTAGAATTGTCATCGTGCGATCAATTATTGACTTGCACTCTACAGCTTTTCCGGCTCGTTTAAATTCGTTTTGTTACTTCTTGCGAGTCTAATCTCATTGGTTCCGACGAACAGCGTGCGAGGAGCGAACGACGACTGTTGACTTCGTAGTCGGCGGCATCCACGTGGGAGCAATGCGTCGAGTCTCGGGTGGCAGAGAGCGGTTGGCTCTCTGATTTACACCGGTGGCAGACTTCTTCTGAATATTTAACGCGACGAGACTCGAACGTCGCCGGTACCATCGCACGGCTGATCCCGATTAAGGGAAAGTGATAAGTTACTCCAAGTTTCGTATGCGACTTTTACTTCGCCAGTTGTTTATGTCCTCACTTCTCTCTCACACGTTGTCCGATTTTCCCTTGGCAACGATTCCTATTCTACGATTTTGCCAAAATCTCTGAGAACTCCCATATGTCACGGCTTGTTTTTGTGATACTCCATTGCACTCTTGTAGATATTTTAATTTTATTCACTTACAAATGTTGATAAAATTGAAAAATAAATTTTAAAGTATTTAATTATCGATTCATTGTTTGATTCTGAACAAAGTATGATATTATAGGTAATTAAACGTAGTTTTAATTGTCAATGTCGTAACACACATTTACACTACACAACAATGTATGTTTCATTTACGACGTAAATAAAAAATATATTGCTATAAAATAATAAAATAATATATACTTGTATGTATACCAATACTATTATGTGCATAAATCACAAAGTACAATAGTAACAACTTACTGACTCTTAAAGGTATTAAAATATAAATTATTAGGCAATTTTTTACACTCTAAATCTATAGCAAAATTTTACTGCAAACAAAAGTGAGTCGCAAAATCATCAGCTTTTAAATATGGATTTTCACTGCTTTGAAATTAATCTATTTATTTTTACATAAAGGAGTGGACTATTTCATTCGATTAATCGAAGTGGTTTAAGCGTTAATTGATAATGCAAGATGCATTGAATGTTACTGCAAGGAGGCTGAATTAGCGACATAGCGCACTGTTATGTCGTTTGTTAGTTATGATCGTTACAGGCGAGACGCATCTTGAGAGACACATATGACATAAACACATTTTTTGAGAGATAGAACAAAATAATTAAAAACAAGATTAATAGATTAATAAATTGATAGCATACTCTGTTCAAAATCTGTCTCCGTAGACTTTGTTATCTAGATTTGGAATGATCTGTTATTATTTTAATCTCTTTTTTAGAGTAAATTTTTTTCACTCTAATTATCGAATGGATTGCAGTAAAATTTATTGGCAGTAACATTGGTGTAATTGCCACTATTGATGCCTGTATTGAAATTTCATTTTAATACAGTGAAATTTCATTATTACAGATTTAGAGTGTACAGTATATAATTATATAAATTGCAACTATTACAATAAAAAAATAAGTTATACTCTTTAAAATATTGTATAAAATGTAAACCAAAATTGAACTTTATTTTAATAAAATAATCCAGTGTTTAATTTATATTTAGTTAACATCAAATTAATTTAAGAAAGAGTGAAATAAAACTTTCATTGGTATTGGAAAAAGCTTAACGTGATGAAATTCGGGTAAATTTATCGTAAAACAAATGGTAAAAAGTACACAGTTTCGTGGCACGAATTCATAGAGTTTCAGTAATGATCCTATCACTCGTCGGTGTTTTGTGTAAATAGAATATGTGGTATAACGCGCATAAGTCGTGCGTTAAACGGACGGGTAACGGGAATGTTCATTTTATCAGAAATCGCGGCAAATATCAATAATTAAATGTTCTGTCGGCAGAAACAAAGCATAACGAACCGAGTTGTTTGTTAATATTGTGCGCATATTATTTACTCATTAGCGTCATTCAACGTTATATTCCGTTACATATGTCCGACATTATCGCGATTTACATGCAGGTTGCAACCGCGTCTATACGGATGCGCCGACGTTAACGAGGGCCCCATCGACGAGGTGATGTTCGCGCTCCACCGTCAATCCCAATCGTTTTCGCATTCGCACCAATCAACGCAACGGCGACATCGAGATACGGAGTAAAAACGCGGAATCACGATTAAAATCGCCGGTGCGAAAATTACGCGCGGACCAACGGGTTTCCGATTTCCCTCTTCCGTTTCACCATTCTGTACGACCCCGACGCGTTCAAACGTACAAACGGACGCCGAAAACGGACGAGCGAACGGATGTGCGTTTTCGGGATCGTTAATTTGCATAAATTCGCTGATAAAGATAACAGTCATTGTCTGTCGCGGCTAATCGATCGTTTCGCGTTTCAATCGAACCGTTTGCATTCTGCATCAAACGACTCACCCATCTCCTATTCGCGTTCGGAATACGCGAAGGGGTATTCGATTGGTGAGGGTTGGCGAGAGAGTCGAGGATAATACCGATGCCGCGCCCTATACTTGAACATAAATATTACAACATGTATGCCAACGGAGAAAATTACAGCACCCCGATGGTGTGAAAATATATACAGGACCATCCCGCAGCGAGTCGATGATTAATAAATCAAACTGTCGCGCACAAATAGAAATGATTGTAATTTGCTGGGATTTCACTTGTGCATGTATGTATAAGAGGCCAAGGGAGGGGAAGAAGAGAACGGATTGGCCGATGATAAACGAACGCTTGCAAATTAAAATGCGCATAATTACGTGGCAATTATAACGTTTGCTTTTCGTCACGAGATTTTCGGGCACATTCGTTGGCTGATAAAATCTGTCGATATCGAATTTATTAATATCTATCTCTTTCCCGATAATTGAGTAGGGAAGGGATAGATCTGCGTTACATATAGAAATGAAGTAAAGATTTGTGATACATAGCGAATCGAAAAAATACGATAAAATATAAATACTTGAAAAAAGTTTCTATCTTGTATTGAATGTATGTTTTGCATTAGCATTTTAAATTAAGATGTCATTGGGAACGTCATACAGCAGCCTTGAACCTTGTCTTACGCACATATTGATGTTCGCAAGCAGTTTCTCTGCGCCTCGACAATAGAACATTCGTCGCGCCTCGCGTTATATGACGCAATTGCTACCGTGCGACCGCGCATATTGTTGCATTGTTCGGTCACTGTGATTGGAATTTAAATTTTATTCATAGGCTCGTTTATATCCGGCCAGTTACGTATTCAAATCGGACAGTCTGCATTCGAGCCTCCTGTTCGTACGTACTACCTAGCCATCATAACACGACTGCCATGCTCCCGATAATTCTGATTTCCATCGCGATCATCGGACCGAACTAAATTCGGAAGGCGCAAACTTCGTCGATTTTACAGAGGGATATGTTTCGTGGGAAGTAACGCGCTCGAATTGATGTGTCACATAGCCATCGGGAGTTTCTATCAGAATTTATGGATCAACTTGATTTTCTTCGACAATTGAACAATGTTACAAAATGAGTTTACGACGACGATTAGTAATTTCGTACAAGTCCAAGATTAGAGGGTTTATATTGACAACCAGGCTTCGTATCGTTATATTGCTTACTATTTAATGGTTCTTACTAACAGGCGTTACAGGTGTCTCCGTCAATCTGTCCCTCCGACTTTAAATTCTTCGTGTAGGATTGGCAAAATATGCGCACGACTTACGTTCGTCAAATACGGTCGGAGTCGAAAACGGAATTATGGTTATTATTCCGGATGTTTAATGACGACCGTTTTATTCCGGTAGAACGGATGTGCATGTAAGGCACAATGCGTCATCAGAGAGATTCTGGACGTCCGCATTGTTGTTGGCTGTTACACTTCTTCCTTTTCGATCTCGTTCGTTTGCTATCGTCGCCTCTTGCGGCGCCCGTTGCCTTATTCCAGACGAGTAAGGGTAAGTATTTGGCATGACGTCAAACGTAGATATTAGGATTCCCGGGAGTGGCCGGCCGAAGGGGCCAAAAGAGAAGAAGAAATGAAAAAGCGTAGGAGGTAGAGAAAGAAAAGAAAGAAAGGACAGCCATGCGGTACCTGCTCGTGCGTCACATTCGTGACCAGCCTACGGGCACCTTGACGCTTGCCATCGTCATTTCTTCGTTTCTTCTTGAAGGAACCTTTATTTTTGGCACATGTTACAAGTCCTTTATTTTATTTCCGTCGTCTATTCCAGTTACAGAAACGGTCGTTCATATATTCTTATTTCTGACTAATTGATTTGAACTAATTTAAAAATCCCCTATGAATTCTAATGGAAGACATTTTACTGAATAGAATAATATATTACAAGTAGATGTTAAAGAAGTCGATATATATAAAGATTATTATATTACTATATTAATATAATAAATCTTGATATCCGTTTAGATATATTTGTTGTCACAAATAGTGACTCATAATTTATAATATGTATATATAATATTGATCTAGCATCTTAAGACATACTGACTGTCTTGAAATAAGAATTATGAATACCGGCCTTAAAATTTATATTTTTAAGATATTTAGACAGTATTTAATTTCCTCTTTTTAGATTTTAATACTGCACTTAAAAAGATTTGAATATTTAAACAAATACATTGAAAAATCGCAAAGAATTGAAACACATGACGAAGAAATATGCTATCACTATCATTTTTTCCTTTTTCTGTATATTTCTTTAATATCTAATGAAACTCTCGGTTCTAACGTCAACGTTGAAACGAAGTCTTCATTTCGAAGTTTTTGTTGTCTCTTCGCTCGCGCGGCAAGTAAGGGCCCGTTGCTTTCCCTTCACTATGCGCTTTACGAATTGCAAATTTTCGGCAAGTTTTCGTTAGGGAAATTCAGCACCGACAGTGCTCGCTGTATACAAAGTGGCACTAGAGGATAGAGTGGATAGCTAAGAGGAGGACGGAGAGGAGAAGAGGAGAAGAGAGGGTCTTCGGATACGGCGCTCCACGGTAAAAGCACAAATATTTGACGGGTAAATAGAGTGATACTTGATGTGGTGTGCTGGTTGGTGCAGGGTGCTGCTGCTGCTGCTGCTGCTACTACTCTTGCTGCTGCTGCGCTATCTGTTATCGCTGTCGTTGCTGCTACTGCCAGAATAGCGGCGACGGCGGCTGGAGAGTGCGCTCACTGTGCTTCCCGGGGATGCTTTAGGAATCCTTCCGCATCGGCCACCCAGTTTGCTCGCCGGTGAGATTCACCACGCTTGGGCAAATTGCAAACATTAGCTGGCAACTTGTAACTCTTCGACGCGTCGCGGCAACTCGTGCGCTGCATTCCGCGATCGAAGGACATGAAATGTTGTAGTATTTGATGAGCGTACGTGATCTATACCACAAACGATCGATCGTTGGATCAATTGTGTGAGAACAGGATAAATTACTAGTGTCTCTTGTTGCTAAACGGATGTTTCAATCCGGTATTATTTGTCGAATGTTTCAAGTATTCGAGTATGAGAAATTAATATATCTTTTTCATGAGCAATAATTTTATTTAATTCGTCTCATATATATCAAATCGCGTAAATAAAAATAATTTGTTTGAAAAAAACGTTCGACATTTCATCGATATTTTTTTTGTATTGAATGTATTATAACTTATTATGTTACTGATATTATTTAGAGATTTCAAAGCATGCTGGATATATAATAATGTATTACGTTTTCAAAAGCAGCCCTTAGAGTGTTTCCGTATACTGTCATTAATCCCCCCCGATAAGGAAAATCCTCTCTTGAGTGATTATCCAGCATAAATACGAATCTGTCGCGAAAGAACTCAAGCCTAGTTGTTGTCGAGGCTCAAACCCGTCCAAGGGATGTAAGTTCGAAAAGAAATCCTCTTTGAAAGGACGGGAACACGAATCTTGCGTGGCTCCTTCCCTCGAAGAGAGCTTGGGGTTAGGGTAAAAAAAGGGCCATCACCAGGGAGCATAATGCGTTTATAATAAATCGTAGGCTCTTATGGAAATCCGGTGAAAATTTGAATTGAGAATTTGTGATGCGCGAGACGAAGGAGAAATGTGTATCGATAATCGTTTGTAAAGAAGAAGTGGAGATATTTGTTTTCAAGGCATCAAAAACATTGAGTCACACCTTTCAGATATACTTGTCATCCTCCCTCAATCCTAATATCTCGTTTTTTTTTTAAATCAAACATACTATAAATGTCTATATTGAAAGAAAAGATTGGCTGAATATGGCATAGCGTTTTAAATTGTTTACTGCAGCCAATTTTTGATTGCGTTAGTCTATTGAAATCCTATACTGACATTGCAGATAGATTAATGCAATCGCAAATTGACTACTGCAAAATGGCTAATAAAAATTGGCTGTTGTAGTCAATTAAAAATGCTGTGTCGTATTTTATCATAATTTGCTGCAATAACCAAACTTTTTCTTCAGTGTATTTCTGTTAATTTTTTATGATATTTTATCCTTCACCATCGTATATTAAGTAAAAAAGATAAGTATTTCTCAACATTATCCATTATAAAATTACATGGGAAGAACGTTTTGCTAAAATATTAAAAAATTTAACTAGGTACATACACACAGATCTGAAAAGTTTCTTGGACTATCAAAATAATTACATAGAATTTTCAAACATGAGCAATGTTGTAAAAAGTTTTGACATTTTAATAATTAGCTTCAAGTGTCACTACATAATTATTTTGATAATTTAACAAAGTTATTTTCAGATTTAGCTAAATTTTTAGATACTAGCAAAATCATTATTTTCGCGTGTAATATTCTAATTCATATTTATAAAAAACAATATTAAAAAATCAAGACATAATGTTTATTGTTTGATACTTTTTAACTTTTACTTATAACTCTATTCGTCTCAGTGTTTGCTTTGTATGTGTTACAGAAATAAATGGGATAAAATTAATTTTATACAGTAATCATCTCACGAATAATTACAATTAAAAGTTTTATGGCGTACAATTGTTTCTTTTTATTTATTAAAATTATAAAATCAAGAGTCGTCTCTGCTGTCAATTTGTCCCATTATAAGTCTTGTTGGGGTCGTAACACGACTTCGTAAAGCGGAAGAGCAACCTGCAGGACCGACTTGACACGACTATTCGTCACCGAGGAACCCTAACGCCTACGAGCTACGATAAACCGGAGCTTCAATTCCCTTCGTAGAATACCCTAGCCATTAAGCACAATGCCGCTGCTATTATTCTTTGCGATGTTATTGAGCGGTCCCCATTATCATCGTATAATATTGCGATATCTTTTCGCCCCAACACGGAGGCTCACGCAGAATGGAAGAACTGCCAAATCGCGGCGATCCTCGTTCGTAACTTTACTTTGGAATGCAGCCTGAGATACTTTTTTTGGCAATCCTATGGATTCGCTGAGCAATAGTTTTTAAAGCTTTATTCTCACGCGACTTCCTAGCTCCATCTAGTATTACACGATCCATTTAAGAAGTCAGCCCATTTAAGATGTACGCGAACTGATAATTTTTAAAACGACAAATTTTCTTATACATTTTAAAAATTAAAATAATTATATCATAAAATTAAAACATGTTGTAAAGTCGTTATAAAAGAATAAACTTTTACTTTTATTTTTTTTTAACTGAGAACAACTAACAACAGCTGTTGAACATTTAACGCATTTTACAGCGTTTTTCTTCAAAGTTTTTAACATTGTATTTTAAATAAAAATAACTAAGAGAATTATGTAATTTACTTATGTACAGTATAATGGTACAAAATTGTACAGACTTTCTTCGCTTGGAAAAGTCGCGTTTACTGCCTCGCGTCGACTCGTTTGCGTGCCGATTTATCCGACAGACTAACGAGCCAACCCGGTTGGGGCTATCTTTTCCTCGGCTGTAGTTACAGCGGCGGTAGTTCTACTGGTATAAGATAAACATTGCCCAATTATAAATTCCTCGCATGCAAATGCCAAGCCCGCCAGCTGCGATGCGCCTACGAGTAGAGTTCTTGCTTTCTTCCATGCGAGCGCTCAAGAAGCGGAAAGACCATGGTACGAAGCGCCGAGGTAAACGAGAGAACGGCGGAAAAAGGAAAGAGGGTTGAATGGTGGAGGAGAAGGAGGAGAGGAAACGGAGGAGAGGAAACAAAGAAAGATGGACATAGAGACAAATGATGGGGGCGGAGGAAGATAAAGAGAGGCAGCAGAAAGATAGACAGAGATAGAGAGAAAGGAAGAGAACGAACAGAGAGACGCGAGTTAGGGTTGCAGGACGAAAGGATGAAAAGGGAGGAGATTGGAGGCGGGTCTGATTGGCGGCGGCGTTAACTGGGAAAGCTAAGCTCGGAGTCAGCTCGGCTGCGCTGCGTCGTCATCCGTGTGACAACTTATAATTTGATAGAAACCCGTTTCGTACCGGCCCCCCCGCCTGCCTCACTTTCTGCTTTCCATCCCCCTTTCCCGTGCCACAGCTCGTTCAACACGGTCTCGTTGCTCGGTTTCTCTTACACTCCAACATACGTGTTTCTGCACCTATCCACATTCACTGTTTCACAGCGAAGTCGGATGCTTACTAATCCAAGGTGTCTACGGCTCGCGGTGATGGTGAGACTTTTCCGGACTTCACCGTCAGGAAACCATCGGATTCGCCCTACCATCGTGGGGAGTAGTTTAATGATGTTGATTAACGTTGCACGATGTTTGCAATGCGCTCGAATCAGTCTCGCGTAGTTAACCGGTTGAGTACCTCCGCGTTCGTGCAACTTAATCGTTGCGTGCGTGCGACTATTATGTACGTAACTTTTGCGAGGCGTTATTTGCAACCATGCGGTTTTAGTATTGTATGACAGTTGCATGAAAATTATTAATTCCTTTCTCTGCTGCCTCGAACAAAATCTGTAATTATCACGTTTTCGCAAAATAGATGAGTGCGCTAAAGAATATACGATGACGCGTGTAAATAAAGTTTGCACGTGAATTCTTCATTGTGTATTATGCGGAGGCTCGGTTTCAAGCATCCCAGGGTGTTTAACACGCGTTCCATCCTCTTGCGATAGTGAGATTTTAACCGAAGGAAAGAGGGGAAGGAGATCAAGCGAATGAAAGAGAGAAAGAGAGGGAAAGAGAGGGAAGCAAGAGGTATACAGAGTGGCCGAGCTTGCTCAGCAGATTGGTATCAATGGAGACAAATTGAGTTGGCCGGTGATCGATGAAGCTCACCGGCCGTGACGCGAAGTTACGGCAGTGTGCACAATGTTTTCTCTCGCTCCTCGCTCTCGCCGTCGTGTTTCCACCTCGATACGTCGTTTCTCTTTCTACGTAGATATCCGCGGAGTCGTATCTTCTGTACCGCTGCACGCTATCGCAATCGTAACTATTCCCCGTCCAGCGCATTTACACGCTCCTTTGTGAATGCGACAGGCCGTAACTGTCCGCTGGAAGTCGATTATCCCTTAACGCTTGTTCAGCGATTTTTTTACCCATTTACGAATTGCGAACGACTAACGTTACACGACGAACTTGCAATTTGCACGTGCTTTAATCGCAACTGTACATCTACGTGCAATTTTTTTCAAGGAATTTCGACGATAATTGAATGTCAGTTTAGACACGAAGAAGAGATCAATGTTCTATTACATGTTTTGTTGGTGTTATATATCAATTCCGCAGGATTTGGTTATATTATCACGACACGATGACAAATCGCAATTATGGCCGCTGAATCCGTACCCTGTACGATACGAGCTGCCTAGCTTGTCGCGCCGTACGGCACGCAAGGCTCTATCGTCTGGAATCTTGAATGATCGATGGCACGCAATAAGTAAATATGGGCTATCACTCAACGCGCGAGCTGATTACAGAATCAAGTGCGAGTCAACTGCACGCGCGCGTTTATGTATGCATCCCCGCCGGGATGGAGTTATCGGTATGCGAGGTAGAGACGATAGCGTCTATTGAGACGCGGTGTGTAAACGCAGACTACCGGCTTTTAGTTGATTAACGCACCGTCCCCCCCTTCCCCCTTTCCTAAACCGTGACTCGCCGCGAATCTGGAGTACAATGAAAATAGCTTTCACCGGAAAGACGGATTACTTGAAGATTATTGACTTTCGACCCATCCCATCTCCCCTTCTGCGTGCCCTCGCAAGACAAGCTAGATGAAGAGAGGAAGGGAGAATTTCAGATTCCTCGTTTGGACTGGGTCCGCGCATCGGGATTATACTATTCTTCTCCTGAGTAGTAAACGTCGAGCTAGAGACGATGAAGGGGAAGGAAGGAGATGATTCTTTGTCGTTTTCTGTCGGGAAGTGCTATGTCTTCCTCGACGCGAATCGAGGCCTTCTCAATCTTTTGTTTTCTTAGAAACAAAGTTGCCAGCGACTGTCGCTGGCTTAGTCGCTAACAATACGTTTTTTTATATTCAAGTAGATTCATACAAAATTCTATGACATGTTTATTAATAAAGAAAATAAATAATGTTTTAAACTCAACATAATATAATGGTTAACAAAATTTCATTTTTCTTATGATAAATTGATCTAATAAAATGCTTTTTATAGTATTTTTGTATTAATTTTATATCCATTTGCCAAAATGAGGAAAGCAAGGTTTTTGAATACCCATTTAAAAATTCCTCTACTTATTTCATCTACTTAACATGAATAATGATTCACGGA
>Ga0157364_1007545_pt1 | contig 11257 bp, 5 predicted proteins | sample AttsexASBM2_FD_111476 | JGI IMG/M metagenome (GOLD analysis project Ga0157364, IMG submission 111476) | Fungus gardens microbial communities from leaf cutter ant in Ribeirão Preto, State of São Paulo, Brazil - Atta sexdens ASBM2 | ecosystem: Host-associated > Fungi > Mycelium > Unclassified ...
ACACACACACACACACACACACACACACACACACACACACACACACACACAAAACGTATATATACATATATATATATATATATTATTTTATGAATCTTACAATAATTTTTCTTTAAAAATGTTTTATAAGATTCTTTACTATCTTTAACTATCTTTAAGGAGATACTGTTGTATCTTTAACGTATCAATTCTACTGATGTACAAAGATATATATTATACTCTTGAAAAACAATCTTTATGCGATACCATATTGTATAATGTAGAAATTTCTTAGCTATAAAAAAATTAGAGCGTGTAACATTAAGATATGAAAACTTATACTTATAATACATATAAAGAAGTAAGTCATATATATTTTAGTCATTGATTTTCACAATAAAATTTTCTGTTATTCGTTACGTTAATACACAAAATAAGTGATAAAAGAGATATTGTATATTATGTATTATTATATGTTTATCATTAATGGTGCATTATGTTAATTAATTGCGTTTATAATCGAAAAATATATCTTATTAATCTAATACAAGTAAGTGCAAAGTACAATAACATAAATATTTGTATAATTATATTGTATTAACAAATAATTTTGCGTAAGTTTTACACAGATGTTAATCTGTTTATCTTTGTTTGCAAGCTGTAATGTAATAAATAATATGTATAACAGATTTTTAATATAATTTGCAAAATTATTTCCATTTTCATTCTATCTTTCGGTACATTTTGATATATTCAGGATTTATATAAATAAAAATACAGGAATAGCAACTAATATACGAGAAAGAACGTTTTTTTTTGTTAAGATAAGATTTATTTTTTATTCACTGACACAGTTAAATGTTATGTGAAACAATGGTATTTTATTGTTTGGCGATGCAAATTCGCCTTGTGCTTATCATTATGTACTATTTCACATTATATGATTTACAGGGAGAATAATTATTTCCAAAAGACAAGAGAAAGAGAGAGAGAGAGGATGCATTTGTTACACTTTTAATGTTTATCATAATGTAGTACTGTGAATGTTTGAAATCACAATTATGTGCTGCATTCATCGCTCTAAATGATAATCTGGATTATCGAATTACAGAATTGTTGAGATTCGATAAAATATTTCAGCATCAACTAGAATTATTCAATTAATAATAATGTACATAATACATCTCTATTAATTATCTCATATTACGTCGTTTTCCTCTTAATCGTCAATTTACAATTTCGATTACAAATTAATTTTTAATCTAGAACTTGCCATAAAATAAATTATAAAGTAAATAACACAACTAAATAATTACATAAATAATAATAATATATTTAAATTTAATATTTTTTAATAAAAAAATTAAGTTTTAAATTTTTTATCGTTCAAAAGCCCCGATTGTAATTATTTTTATGTATTTTAATAATATATTTAAAAATATTAGGATAAATTTTAATTAATAATATTTAAATGTATGAAATATCGTGTACTTTTGAAATATGAATACTTTTAAATGTAATTATCATAGTAAACATTGCACAATTATTCTATATTATTTAAGATATTTGCATTTCATATAACATAAATTATCGATAACAAGATTTGTGTACGTGTTAACGTCAAAAATGCATCCTCTAGTCTTCTCGAGACAAATATATGTTATTTCGCGACATTTCTGAAATGATTATACAAAATGCGTGGTCATGTCAGACTGTGCGATAAACTATTAAGTTTGACTTATATTCATACACACGTAATGTAAAACTATGTACAATATATAATGAAGAAAATCTAATGTCCCGCATTTTTTTTCACACTTAAACGAAATTGCGTTTTCACACCATAGAGTTCAAATTGATCTCTTTTTATAAAAAAATATATATTTTTATATATATATATATATATATATATATATATCTAAAAAATTTTATAGAAATACACATACGCGTACACACATACAATGTATGTAAGTATTAAGAGAGTACATTTATAAAATTTTGTTATCTTTTCGACCTAATTTTATATTTTTTTACAAATTTATCTTCATCATTTGATTCATATTTTCGCGATGCGTTCTTACAATTACTCTTTTTTTTATTCTTTTTACGTTTGTCTAATTTCTCTATACTTGAAGCACTCTTCCATGTGTTGAAATACAAATATAAATGCATCTCTGACGTGAGTTTCCAATATGTGACGTACAACACTAATGAGTATATAATAACTATTCAATGATGATTGACAAAGTACAACGGTAGCTAAATATAATATGGAAATCGGTAAACTAATAGATAGATAAAATATCGTTGAGCTGCGTTCACGATTACTGCAGTCAATCATGAAGAGAAAAAAGAAAATGTCTTACATCCTGATATCTTTTCACGGGAAATATATATATATATATATATATATATATATATATATATATATATATATATTTATTTATTTATTTACGTATATATATCGATATGTCGAAGCTGCGGTTTACTTAGAGCTATGAATGCTTCGAAGCGATCGATTGATCAATTAGAAGAAATCTATGATTCAAAGCGTTTGTAACACTAAATGCATCGCGACTAATATCGATCATACAAATTATATATTCTTGTATTTTTTAATAAAATATCATTTTTACAAAGTTATATACATAAATTCAAATAGATGGTATTCTTTCTTTTTTGTCTATTAATTTGCAGTCTAAAAATTGTCTTTATTTCATATATGCATATTAATATACAATACTTTCTCACCAACATTTACTCGTACAAACATATGTATTTGTGTTCATACTCACAATACAATGCTTTATGAAATTTTGCTAGTCTTTAGTATTTACACTTTTCTGCTACAACATCGAAGACGCAGCATTTGACTAATTCTACAAATCCTTCTTATATATTTTTTATCTTTTCCTCAACACTTTGTGAAAACAGCTCAATTGCAACCGATATAATCATATTCGAGAAACGGAAGTGACAGCCAGCTTATATAATTATTTGTTCCCCCAAGATGTCTTGACAGTAACATATTGATAACGTTTTCTCAGCCTTTTTTTTATACGAAAAAAAGGGAGGAAGAGAAGTAACAAAATAAAGAGCATCAGTTTTCATAATTTGTACTTTGCATTCAAATTCACGTGTGAAGTGACAAAATGAGATAGAGTTTTAGCATTTAAGGCGTTTTCTAACAAGAGATTAGATTGATAAACAACAGGGTGATTCACTATGTTATACATAATGTACATTGTTAGTTACATCGTGCTATCTTGTCCTTCGCTAAAAAACGCCACTAGAGATAATGAACGCTCTTAAAGAGAGATTAACGAAATATGTAATGTACAATAATACAACTATATTGTATATGAATGAATTTATGGAAACGCATCCTTGCACTATATCTTATGACTATATCTACAGTTTATTTAAATAAAGATTATGGACAAATGTTAATGTACCTAAGCAATAATACACAGATAAAAACTGTCATGAATTGTCTGGCGTGATTGCATGATGCCCGTGCCAATTGAATAATGCTTACAATAGTCCCATTACTCGAAAGAATAATCTTTCAGCGTTGTCTATCACGAACAAGCCTGTTGCATTTCTGCCTTAGCTGCTTTCATTGCTGTAACAGAATATTTTTACATTAGTTCTACGTCAAGATAGACTTCTACGAGACAGATGTGAATGAGAATGAATTTTTTTTCGATTATATGTAGTATACGTTTGTTAGCAAATTTATTAAGTGATATTATTAAGTGATAAGCAAATTTATTAAGTGATATTATTAAGTGATATGTTATAAAAATAAAATTGTAGTCATGTGGAGTTATTAATATTGCTTGGAGGGAAAGTATGAAAGAATATTATTAGATTTTTACCTTCTCGTTCTCGTCTTCTTAATTTCTTTCGCCGTCTTTCTATAGTAGCGAGTTCAACCTTCACGGCATTATATGTCTTACGTAAATCGGATAATTTCTGCTGCAGTACAGCTATCCTTTGACTACCGTCCAATTCAGGATCTGTGAAAATACAATATATAGCAATATATAGATTAGTTAGAAAATATTCTTGCTCAGGATTAAAAACAATCAAACGAGCAAAAATCCTATGTTTAACAAGATTGTGCAAACAAAAAAATATGGTTACTCAACGTACCCAATTCAACATAAAAATTGTACTTTGTTGGTCTCGGTGATCTTGACGAGTAAGTATTGAGATCGGGAACGTTGGTGATGGTGCTCGTGTGATTCGTCGACGTGTTGTTGACGCTGCAGAGATTGAATCCCTCACTAGTGTCATCGCTGTCGCTCCCAGCTCCATATCTACCATGCCTACCGTTCTGTCTGCCGGGTTTCTTCGGAATGGTCCCGCCGCCGCTGCCACCGTTACCGCTACTGCCACTACCACTGCCGTTGCCACTGTCATTGCCACTGCCACCACTATTGCCGCCACCGCCACCACTGCTAGTGCTACTGCTGCTGCTGCTGCTGCTGCTGCTACCGCTGCCAGTGCTGGCGCCAATGCCTACGCCAATATCAACGCCAACACCAACAGCAACATCGACACCAACACCGACACCAACGCTGACGGTGCTACTTCCACCACTGCCGCATTCTGAATGTTTTCTGTTTCTCTTGCGTTTCTTGGGTGACTGCATGTCATCGACTCCACGTTTGGCGGGCGGCTTAGGAATCCTGTCCGCGGAGTTGTTCTCAGAGTTAGGTAGAGCATCGTCTTCGCTGAAGCTCGGTCCTTTGCCGGCGCTATCATTATCCACCTCGGAATTCTCACGATTGAGCTTGATGTTATCTTCGGACATCGGCGATGAACCACCGGTTCTCTCCTCCCTAGGTGAGCCTGAAATGTTGGAAATGCTCGAATCGGGTGTCGTCGGCGGTGTATTATCCATCACTGGCGCGGCTTCGTTGCTCTCACGTCGTTGTGATGGCATTAAAGCCATATATTGATGTTGATGATGTTGTTGCTGTTGCTGCTGTTGTGACTGTCGCATGTTTAAAGATATGTTTTGCTGCGTTGGCAGTGAAACCGGCATCGACGCTTCCACAGTCTTCGGCAATGCCATACTAAGAGTAGCAACGTTGTTGCTGCTCGTTGTACTTTGACCTGAGGTCGGCGCGCTCGCGAAAGGCATTTCCATCAGTACTATACTATTTTCCGTAACTTCATTCTTCGGCGAACTACACGAAGGACCAATATTAGCTTGTTCGATGCTCTCGGACATTGGAGCCGGTGAGCCGGGTATCTCTTCTTCGCATAGCAGCGAATTCATCGTTTCGCCCTCTTCATCTGTCTTCAAAACGGGTGTTACATCGGTCTTGAACTCTGTACATTCCTGCTCTTGCTGTTGTTGATGGACAGTTTGTGAAGTTTTCAATACCTGCGATCTCGCGTATCTCTCTTGCGTATTTTCTATGCGATCCAATTCCGCTTGTAGCTTTACATCAAAAGTAGACGTTGGTACTTTGACGTCTTGTGGTTCTTCGTTGTCTATTATGAGTCTTTGTTCGGAATCACTACTGTCTGTGGAATCTATAATATCTTGATTGATTTGTTTTTTACGATTCTCAATTCTTTCTCGGTCTTTCTCTTTCTGATCCGTAGCTTTATATTCTTCTTCAGGTTTTTTATCAGACATCTCATATCCGGTGTTCCTCCAGCTTTCGTCTCTCGTGGTATCTTGTAGTTTAGTCTTGTGTTCAGCGACTACTTTCGTTTCTGATAACTTCTTCGGATCTGCTTCTTTCTTCGATTTCGATAATTCTTCTTCTTTTCGCTTAGGTACATTAACCACGCGCATAATCTCTCTGCGGAAATTTTCATCATTCATGATCTTTTCTTGTTCGCGTTTTTTATCTACCTCGACCACATTATCATCTTTGATCTTTGATATACAATCCGCATCTTTGCCTTTTTGAAAAGTAGCGTCTAATTTCTTAGACACTTCCTTCATTGTCTTCATTACGCGCAGGTCATTTTCCTCATCCAAAGTCTTCTTAGTATCTTTAGTTTTGCTTCGATATGCCAACGCGGCCGATAACTTTTCTTCTATTGTAGATGTTGCTGGCAGTCGTGCGCTTATAGGAGCTGGCGGTATCATGATCGGCGATGGAACTGGAACGATATCGAGCAACTTGGAATCCAACATTTTCAATTCTGATTGTGACTGTCCAGTTGAGATTTGACTTGGCAAAGGCTTGACTTGACTCTGTTTCTGATCTGAGTTATTGGCGGATTTATTACTAGTGCTCGTATTAATCAGCGTTTCTTCTTTCACGCTTTCGATTAAAGTGTTCGTTTCGTTTTTACTCGATTCCGCAGTGTCCGACGATTTGCCGCTTTGGAACTGAATCTCCTGTTGATATGTAAACACATTTTCTTGTTCCGTCTCAGATACCTCAGTCTCTGATATTATCAGACGGTCCTCGGAATCTTCACGTGTACCTTCATCATCTGCCGGCAAATCGTTAAACAAAAGATTTAAGCCAGATACTTTATTATTAGATTCCTCCGCGATAGTCGATTTTACTTGATTAAATGATAACGTGGACGAATCACATAGTTTGTTGAAAACGTCCTCACATGATATACACGATGCGACCTGTGATGTCGATTTATTGGGAGTAGTCGTCACTGCTTCGTGCGTATCGTCAGATCTCTTGCCGAACAATTTCCTCGGCTTCTTTCGAGAATCGTTCTCTGGTAGTTCTGATTTCGTTTCCTTTGCTACTAATGCTGTAACTGGCGTTTTTTGCTTCTTCTTCGGACTCTTCGTCTCCTCTTCGAACATCCTCTTCTTTAATTTATCTTTATCACTGTTGGTGTCCCTCTTATTTCTTACCTCAAACTCGAACGGCTCCGGTTCTTTAAATTCATATATGTCTTCCGTGTTTTCCACTTTTGTTTCAACAACTTCTACTTTTGGAGACTCGATAGTTTTCTCTAACTTGGGTGATACCGTGATCGCGACCACGTTTTCTTTCTCGTCCAGCTTAATTTCGTCCTCAGCCTCCATTCTAATCTCTAACTTAACAGCTTTGTCGAAACCTTTCAATTCGGATCGTATTTGATTAAGATCAAAATCCCGACCCTTTGGTTGCTCCTCTTGGTCGCTATCAGGTTCAGATTTGATGCCTTGAGATTTACCGGGCATTCTTCTTAAACGTCTACCTTTACGTGGTTCATCCAAATTGTCTTTATCGTCCTCGGCATCACTGACCGTGACATCATCTGTTCTAATTCTCTCTTCTGTTCTTCGCTCCTTCCGTTTTCTTTCTTCCGTTTTTTCTCTTAATCTGGTTTTGGTTTGTTCGGGCTCGGTGGTATCAGATTCGTAACCCTCACTATCCTCGCTTTCTGATGCGACAGATATATCCGTGTGTCCTGAAGTTCTCCTGGTTCGCCTACGATGTTCTATTCCGGATAACTCTGCATTTCTAGTTGTCCTGGTTGGTCTATTGGCGGGTGTGGCAGGACTCTTAGTTCTGGAGCTACAACTAGCGATAGACAGCGGTGTAGTGGATCTAGGTTGTATTGTTTCCTTGTCTTTTTCTTCCTTCTTAGTTTCCTTTGTAGATGTTGAAGCTGGTTGAACGGCGCTAGTCGAAGTAGGAGCGACGCTTTGCGCTCGACGACGACTTTGAGTTGCGTTAGCGCTTGAAGCACCTTTCAACTTGTTGGATGAATTCGTGCTGGGAGTTTGAGGCCTGGGAGTTGCTTTGATGCGCTTTACTTTACCTTGAGCCTGCGTGATATTTTGAGCGATTCTAGATGCTTTGATCCACTCGTCATATCTGTTGTTCCAGCCTGTATAATGTACAAGATACATTGGCTCCGGACCTTCCTTCTCTATTTCGATAACTTTTGCTTCGTAAGTAACTTTAGATTCGTGTGTTGGACCATAATATACTATCAATTTGTCGCCACATTCTACGGGACCCTTATAGCAAGGGGCGGTCTCTGTAAGCTGTTCATCTGTGCGTGACTTTTCCGTTTCGCATTCTTTGCGTTTCCTTCCTCGTTTCTTTAATTCTTCATCTGTTAAACGACGTTGCTTAGACACTGTTTTCTTATCTGCCTCTCTAGATGGTGTTCGAGTTTCCCTTCCTTCGGAAGCACCTTTATTTCTCACAGTATCATCTTTTGCCTTGGATCTCGTCTTGGTGGCTTCTTCCTCCTTGACTTTTTCATCCTTCTTTTCTTGTTTCTTAGGTTCGATTTTCTTCTTCTCAGTTGCCTTCTTCTTGGTGTCTTCTTTACTTTTTGACTTGGTCCGACTGGATGATGTAGTTGTAGTACCACACGAAGTAGGAGATAATGCAGAAATTTGCATGGTCGGTTTTTGCGATTTTTCATTATTGGATGATGATTCAGTATCTCCTTCCACGTTCACATCGCTCTCCTGACCACTACCATTTCCCTCAGGTTCTTCTTTCTTTTTTATTTTAATTTCTTCTTCTTTCACTTGTTCCTTTTTAACTTCTTTTTTCTCTTTCTTTTCATCCTCTATGACTTTCTTCTCATCTTCATCCTTGTCGTTTTTCACTTGCGCTGGTGCTGGTGGTGGTATAGGAGTATTTCTGTCTTTGTCACGGATTAGACTTCTTCCAGGACGTTGTTTACGCGTGCTACCTCGCGGATGGTTCACCATGGTACAGCCTAATTTTCTATAGAAATCTTCAAAGGAGTGTAAGACCTTCTTGTAAGCTTGTTTCACAAGATTGTACAAAGATGTCGAGTTTTGCATCGAAAAACCAAGTCGTCGTGTTACAGCTTTCCATTGATTCTGATTCGTAACACGATTATAGCCACCCAGTTTGTAAACCGCTCGGAAAAGCCGATACAAATCTATATCTTCATTTCCTATCATCGGGCAAACATTTATAGGTGTGCCGCGATCATCCATAAATTTATACAGTTGAGCCACAAAATGATCTTTTTCTTCACGCGGTTCGTCGTCTGAACTCTAGAAAAATCATATTTTATGTTACGTTCAATAGTCATTACATAATATAAAAGAAAAACATAAATAAAAACATAAACAAAAACATAAATAAGTAGAAATCTTACGTCTGAATCAAGTTCTCCATCGTAATCGCTATTGCCACTAGAAACAGAATGCCCAAACAGGGAATCCCTGTCCCAATGAGGTGGTAACTCATTTTTCTCTAAAAATAACAGTGCTTTTTCTACTGCAACCTTCAAAGTACTGTTTTCAACTTTATTAACTAATTCTTTCGTGAATTCTGTAGCTTCCTTTTTGGGCACTGTATAACTAAAAAAAATATATAAATATTTATAGTAATTTAACAAAATTTAAGATAATTCAATAATAATATTAATAAAACAAATGATTTTATTAAATTAAAAGCATACATGTGTTTTTCATTAATATTATTATTAAATTAATAAGATTATTTTCAATTAGACTGCTGTTAAATATGCCATTAATATATTTTTTTCATACAGCACATACGAAGAAAATACATGTGCATATGTGTAAATATGACAATACAATCAACATTTTATAATAAAGATCCTTCACTTACTATCTGGCATCTTTAAACGAGCGCACTAGATAATCATCTCTCACTCGTATTCTTACAGTATCTTGAGCAGTAGGTGCGACCACTAATCCTGGAAACCAATTATCCTTCTTCTTTTTATCGCCGAGTTCCACACAAACCACTCTACCAATCTCTGGTTCAGTTTCCATTCCTTCCTTTGCACCTCCACTGGAAGCCGAGTCACGAGCACCTCGTGGTGGACTGTCTTCATCTTCGCTGCTTTCGTCCCTGTTGCATAAAAATTTTATGTACTAGACAATTATTAGAACTTTTAGGAACACATTTCTCCACTGCACTTACTGTGCTTGCCTTGATCGTCTACCCCTTCTGCCTCCAATTACAGGATTCCCAAAGTGCTCTGGATGAGTCAATGGAAGTTGATCTAACGTTTCACTTTCTGCAAAGTGCCGTCCACTTTTCAGACAAAGCGCAGTTCTTCTCAATGTCGTAATGTCTCCATCATCAAAGACCACAGTATATTGACTGCAGTCTTGGATTTTTGTAATCGTAGCTTCCACAAGTTCTTTTCGATCCACATGTTTGACTTCAACGGAAGCACCTACTCTTAAAGTTCCTCTTATTTGATCGTCGGCAACTGTAGCAGTTCCCAAACCTTGTGGTTTATAAGTTATGCGGCATTTCACCGATCGTACCACTTTACGGATTTTTGCTTCGCAAAAGGCACCCTTATATTTAGCGCTAACTTCAGTACCCACCGAGAGGGATGGTGGATCGTCCCCCTGCAACAACAATAAATTTAATTCTATATTAATGTTTAATATAAATATTAATATAAATATTATATTAATAATTTTTCACACATCAAAATTTGTAACACAAGTTTATTAAGTAGTTTTATAGAGTTGCCACAGAAAATAAATTTTAAAATTCCCTGACTTTTCTAGATTGTTCAGATAAAAATGGGAAATTTCCACGATCAATATAAAATATGTAAAAATTTTAACATTTAAAAAATAAACAATTGTAAGAAGACTTATATTATAAAAAATAGCGATCAAATAAAATTATTGAATAAAATTTAAATTTAAATTATTTATTTAAAATTTTTTTTAAGTGTACGAGTTTTGGACATATTTGGCTATAAACATCAGATATAATATTTAAAAAATTATAAAAATTATTTAAAGTAAGAGCAGTTTAAGGGATTTGTGAGCAAAGTTCAAAATTCTAGTCTTTTATATTTTCCTTTTCCCAGTTTTTTATGACTAATTTCAATTTTCCTGACTTTTTCTGATTTTCTAGATCTGTGGCAACCCTGTTTTAATAAATTAATAGACAAGTAATATAAGTAAATTTGTATTTAATCCCTAAACAATGATTACTTTGTGGCAGAAGAAATACTTAACATATTATTAAAATAAAAATATATATGTACAAATATTCTTCAATTTTATATATAATACACACACACACACACACACACACACACACAACACGCGCACGCACACACGCACGCACACACACACGCACGCACACACGCATGCACACGCGCACACACACACACACACGCGCACACACAAATTCATCTAAACTATGTTTTTTAATATTTTCTCCATTACTTTTAAAACAAGTATTTTAATTTAATCTTTAAATGAAACAAAAATAAAAGCTGAGAGAAATAAATCAAACATTCTCAAATATATATATATATATATATATATATATAAAAA
>Ga0157364_1007546_pt1 | contig 11256 bp, 6 predicted proteins | sample AttsexASBM2_FD_111476 | JGI IMG/M metagenome (GOLD analysis project Ga0157364, IMG submission 111476) | Fungus gardens microbial communities from leaf cutter ant in Ribeirão Preto, State of São Paulo, Brazil - Atta sexdens ASBM2 | ecosystem: Host-associated > Fungi > Mycelium > Unclassified ...
TATATATATATATATATATATATATATATATATATATATATCTCTTTCTTGCAGGATTTTGATAAAATCGTCATTTGCACCAAGACTGTTACATCTCTAGCTTTGCCTATAGCATTATTATTAATTTATTAATATTGATACGAATTGACTGTTTAATACAGAATTTTTCGATATTTGTATGAATTTTGTCGCATAATAAAAAATTTAAATTTTAAAAAATTCCCTGTTAGGCACACAAATCGAATTATAGAATTAAAATTCCGTATATATAAACCATATAATGTAAACCATCTGACGCAATTTCTGGCGATCACGCCTTGATTGTAGACTCCGTTAAATCGAATAGTCTTTATGCGCCTGTTTGCGTTCTCACGTCTTCTCTGGGCATATTTGCGTAGGTACAAATAATAGTATCGCCGCTGCGCATCTTACGTCAGCCGCACATGGCGCGAGATGCACGCTCTAGGGATGAGATATTTCGAGTAATCGGAACGGCAGAGAACGGAGATTTAATCGCGCGCCAACATACACACAAGTTTGTCCGGGACGAACTTAAAGTTAATTAATAATGAACGAACTCGTTTTCTACAATAGATTTAAGATTCTGTTTACAGAAACCGTTTTGCTTTTGAAACAAACAAGCTACGTTTCTACGTTGCTATTGTTTTGTCTTCAGTTTGTCGATTGCACGTCTCAAATATTTAAGAATAAGAATGGGAACATAGAGTTTTGCATAATTCATAATGCATAAGGAATAAGAAAATGAACCAATCAAGATCCTTCATTTCCTTTTTTTCCATGAAAGACTCTGATTGATTAATTTTCTTATTCTTTACGTATTATGTGTTATACAATGATCTTATGTTTTAGCCTTAAATCTTTAGGGCTAAAGATAAGCATAGCACAGCTAGCATAAAATCGTCTGAACCAATAAACATCCAACAAAAAATTGCCATATCGATATACATAACATATTCGTTGATCTATTTTATAACAATAAGCCTGTTTTTTTAGCTGAAATTTTGCTCCAATTCATCTTTCTTCCTTTTCTCTTCAGGAGGAAAGAAGAGGAAGAAAGATGAACTGCAAAAATTCAGCCAAAAAAAGGCCTAATATGTTATGCATTTCGCATGATATAGTCCTTATTAATACATATATGATATAACAAAGAATGTCCTCTTAAAATATTTGAGTGCAAAAATTTTCGAATCAAGAGGTGCATTATCATTAAAGGAAATTTATAGTTGTAGCGTCTAAGAGGCCATCGGCTTCACGCACGAAGTAAAACCGCGAGTGCTACTGTCACTGTGGATTCTATTTATGTCAAACAATATAAAGTAGAGACGTATGTGCCCACAGCTTCACTGCGGTTACATAAGTGTCGACGAAAGGGAAACGTACAGAAACGACGAGCGTATTGCCGTCGCTGTCGCGATGAGGAGATCAGCCACATCACTTTGCGCTTTAATGAAATCGAATTTGAACTCGGATATCTATCGGATTATACGTTTTGAATTTAATATAGAAAATGTCATATCTCTCAAATCGCACGTCTTTCAATCTTTGATGCAAGAAATCCATCGTGATTTAATTATTAGCTTGTTCCAGTCTTTGATGATCTTTGAATATCTTTGTAATATCACACATATCATTAATATCACTTATAAATTCTATTAGCTTGTTCCAGTCTTTGGTGATCTTTGAATATCTTTGTAATATCACACATATTATTAATATCACACTTATAAATTCTATTAATTAATTTATCCTTAATATAAAGTAACTTTATTATTAGACTTACAAAATAATTCAATTTATTGTAAATTTATGAAATGAACTTACAATTAGTTTTAACAATCTAAGATTTTAAGAATCTTTCGTAAGAATTTGCAGAATAAATGTCAATTGATGTTATTCTTTCTCCTTATTTTCTTACCTTTTTATTAAGAAGAAGATTTTACATATTGTTGTTGTATTATGAATCTGTGATTATTTGAATATTTACTCTCTAAATTTTTTGAAGTGGATTCTCACTCTAAAAAGTGAAAATTGAGCCAATTTTGAAAAAGAGCGGCTCAATTTTTAATCTTTAAGAGTGAGATTTCTACTCTTCAAAGTGAAATTCAATCTAAAAATTTTATAAGTAGCTTCGCGGTTAGTGTTCTCTTGATTGTCTTTTTATAAATAGATATTTTCATAAAAATTATAAGATTTTTTGGATAATTTTAAATTTTATATTTCAGTTTATATATTAGTTTTTTGAATAAATAAATTATAAATAGCTATGATATTAGAGATACATCGACCGATTCCGTTTCGAAACGGTGTCATTGACCATTAAAAATTTGATTCTGTTATAATTACAATGAAATCGATTCGACGCGCCGTGATAGAAAACGTCGGAGCAATATCTCTCCGTGACATATAAATATTTTTCCGAATCCCGAAAAATCTCGCAAATAATTAACAAGCTGATTCTCTCAAGAACAGGGATGAGGGTTTAATGGACGTGGCTCAATGGCTAGACAAGTAGTGACGTTTTGACGCGTGCCTCGGCAAGATAAATCGCTAATGGATCCAGAAACCCGAGACATCTGCAATAATATAGCGAAGATGTGAAGGATCTCTCTCGTCGTAAACATAGGAATATGCTTAATGTTTTTTTAGGTATCGTCTTTCTGATGAACAATTCCGTTTTGCGTTTTTACTTTCTCGCAAAAGTGAAGGAGCAATCATTTTTTTTTTTTTTTCCAATATTTAGAAGTTTGTGATTGCCATATAAGTCTAAATCCACAATCCTGCTTTAAGAGACTGAAGTCGTAAAGCCGTAAGAAATTGATCAATCACAATCGATTATTTTTCTCATATTCGACTGTGATTGGTCGATTTCTCATGGCTTTACGGCTCACAATCTTTAAAGCAAGATTGTGGACCTAGACTAAAGAGAAAGAATTTCCGAGCAAATGCGCAAATAACTTCAGTGAGCAATGGTAAAATTTTCGAGGTTCTCTCGCCTCAGCGATATACTTCTGAGGAAATTGAATTCCTCGTATTAGCCAGATCTATGTAAGTCGGAAACGGTAACTGTTGATTGCCCGTAACTTATTCCAAAGGTGCAGGTTTTCCCCTCTTTGTTATAATCTTCTACGATGCACATCTCCATTTTTAAGAATTAATTGAAATTCATAGTTCTGCGACTGTCATATCCTATTATTATCTTTAATATAAATTACATCCGTTTTGTTTAAATTAATAGTATTGCGAAGAAAACGTAGCTTTTTTAGCGCACATATATTCGTAGCTATATTCATTTGTTCCGGCTGTCATAATTTTGGCTTTCTTCCAAATCTTGTCACTGAGCGAAGAATTATTGGATTCTTTGTAAGCTTTCTTCTCAAATTTTATCCGTCGAACAGTGGAAAATGCCGACTATAAAATGCTAATTATAAAAATATACCAGGTGATACGTTAATTAATTTAATTATTTCATTTGTGCTATTTTCTGCGTTCGGTTAAATTGAATCAAGACCGTAATAAACAAAATGCATATTATTCCTTTATTATTCACATTTTATTTTATTATTCACATTTATACAAAGTGAAATGCTTGCATTAAATTCCCGTAATATTGAATTGCTGTAGAAAATATTAATACACAATGTTTCCTGTGTTGCTTTTAACTGACTGTGACATGGGAATTGTTTAAGTTACAAATTCCAGGTAGCGCGCACGCGTTGTGTTTATTTAATAATAAATAAATTATTCGCATGTATATCGATGCTAGAAATTGATAGCCAATCAAAATCTGTGATGTGTGACAGAAAAATATCATTTTATTGTTAAAAAAAGTATCAATTTATTCAGTTTCAATTTACTTTTTTCTTTTAGGTAATGAAAAATTTTTCTTGATAACTTAAAATTTAATTACTACGAATTAAAAAAATTTATTATCATGTATTCAAAACTTGTTGAATTTATTTTTTTTTTTAAAGAATATTATAAAATTTTAAAGAATTGACTTATATAATAAACAAATCGAATTTATTTCAATTTAATCTTGATTGAAGTATTAAACTTTAAATATTTAGAATATATTTAAAAACATTGAATTCAGAATATATTTTGAATAAATTTGATGCTTGTGATGAAACTTATGATAAATTTGCTTTGAATATATAATTTGCTTTGAATATATTTTTGAAATAAGTAATTAATATTTGAATATAGTACGTATTTTTTTTCTGTGTAGAAATAAATTGCGTATACGCGATGTTAAACATGACTCATATAGTTAATGATCACTTTGTTTCTCTTTGAGCGTGAAGATAAATAAAAAATCCATTACTTTATTTATTATTTAGACTACACCGAGCCGTATGTATTGTTGATGAAAATAAACGTGTGGCGGATTCCATGTCCGGAATTCCATCATTTCGCTGCTTCGATCGAAACTGCGATCACGCGAGGCACGAATCGTTTAAGCAGACGAGAAGCGATCAACGGATGCGCTTTTCGTCACTCATCCGGAAACTTAGGCCAAGATTTAAACATTAGTTTCGTGACAGTTTAATATCTACGCCTTGGCACGAGACGCGCAAAGCGCATTAGCTACTAGATCTTCAGTAGCGATGTTGAAACCCAGACTTATGACACGCTTGGATAAGCCGGTTGTATATTATAACGGCATTTAATACCCGCCCATTGTTCTTTTTTCCCCCGGTCTTTATTATAATAATAAATTCGGTATATCTGCGCGTGAAGGGAGCACAGATATTGTTCGCCACGTGTTTCGAGCCACCGTCGTTTCTTAATCGTGGCAGGATCAAGGGAGCGGATAGAAACTAAAGCTGATACAAATGATCCGACATGGAAGCTTACGATAGCTGTAAGACTTTGAATTTATTATATAAAATGTTTAAAAAATGTTTTAATGCGCAAGGATTATGGATCTCTATTGCGTATGCTTGTTATCAATAGCAACCCCATGCAATTAAAGCTTCGTAACTGGAACACCTGTTCGAACATTCACGTTCTCGGCTTTCTATCACGACAAGTTATAGCACTCGTATATCTGTAATAGATTGATGGGACGAAGAGCGTCGTAAAAATAGGAAATAAAACTTAAATACGATCTCAGGAGGCGAGAAATAATTATATCATCGAGTACGTGTTAGCCAATGCTGTGAATGTCATTTATTATACTTTAGTTTAAATATTATTAATTAAATATTATTAATAAATGAAAAGAACGGTTTTGTTAAAATAGTTAAAAATTTAGGTAGACACACAGATCTAAAAATAATTTTGTTTAGACCATTCAGATAATTAAGCAGGACGCAGTTTAAATTGTCATCAACATTTAAGCGTTCTACATAATTTTAACTCTAGAATGCTGCCAATCGAAGGTTGACAAAAAACGGAGGGAATATTTTTCTACATAATTATAGCTTGAAAAGTTAAATACCGATTTAGTTAGATACCGATCTGTGAAAATAATTTTATGTTGGATGATTAAAATAATTATGTAGAACGCTTAATGAACGTTGATGAATTTATATTGCGTCCTGCTTAATTATTTTAATGATCCAAACAAAATTATTTTCAGATCTGTATCTATCTAAATTTTTAAATACTTTAATAAAATCGTTTTTTTTTCTGTATACTTTTATGAAATGTTCGCGAATGAATATTACAAGGAAACTGGAACGACAATTTTATATAATAAAGAATCAGCGGGAGCGATAAATTAACAATTTAATATAAGGGGCTACAAGCCGTAAAAGTTATTTTAATAACAAAAATTCATATTTAAAACCAATAATTAAAAACAGACGTTTCAACTTACACATGAAGTTATTAGGTATCACATGAAGCGATAATGTTCTATGATTCTTTCGCGATAGCCCTCGTTCGAATGACAAATCTCCGAGAGTTCGCCAGCATAAATCATCATACCTTCTCTCAAGAAATTTCAACGAATTTCGATGTATGTCGTTCAATAGCGGCGCGGTCCAGCAATGCGGATTGCAAACTCACTATTGAACCCGATTCACCATTGAGCTTCGAATCTCAGAAAGCTCAGACAGAACATCTTTACGAAAGCGCAAAGCGTATATAAGCACGCACGGGGAACACGACGTCTTGGGGAATACCCGCGGAGACGGTGCGGAAGGTGGATGGAAGAAGATCAGCGCGAGGAAGAGGGAATGAAGAGAGAAGTCGCGCAGGCGCTGAGCCAACGCGTGGAGAACGCTCATCGTCCGCGTGGCGCGAGTTAGAACTTGACTTGGTGCTTTTAGTCTTGTTCCATCCCTTCGTCCATCCTCGTCCTTGTCGGGCGAGAGCAGCCCTCGAGGCGGAGTATCGTCAGAAAGGAAGTATGCATTCGGTGTCTGGACCGGTTGCGGTAAGAAGGACGCGGAGCATCCGACGAGGATTCCGCCCGATCCGCCGACTGAACCGGCAAATCCATGGCATTTACCAGCGATGAGGAGGAACACGCGTTGTCCCCACGTGCCTTCCACAGGTTCGCAGCAACGAGGTGAAGTGAAAGTTCATTGACGAAGTCTCCAATAAAAGCCTTCAAACGAAATTCTTTGACTAGGAGATCATCTTTCCGGTGAACATCCACAGATGTGATTGCATGCAGTCGAAAATTGACACTGCATAAATCAGGGAGAAGTAGTAAGAAATAATCTTTCCTCTGAAATATAAAATTTTATAATCTGAGAAGAAAATTCTGGAAATTATACATGTTATCGAGTATCGATCGATGTGCCTGATTGCGATATGTCGCAGGAGATTTTTTCCCGTAGGGAGACACTCTCGGTCGAGACGAATGATCCTCGCAATTCAAAAAGGAGTACTCGCGCTCTACGTCGATGGCGCATCTTAGCCAGAGCGCTGACAGGCTCGCCAGAGCCGATCGGCAGCGAGTCTGACGAGGAGGTGTCGGTGAGACGATTCACCAGTTTTGGTCTGCTGAAGTGTGCGCTGCTGGAAAACATGCTGGCGGACGGCGAATTCAGTTGGTGCGAGTACTCGACTCAGCTGGATGGTCGGTCGTACAACGTGCAGATACGTCGGATAAGCAAGTGTTTCACAGCGAGCGAGCTGATCGGCTTCAACAATACTGGCAACGTGTGCGTGTGGCCGTCCGAAGAGTGTCTGGCCTATTATCTGCTGAGGAATCACGGCCTCTGCCGGAATCGAAATGTCCTTGAACTTGGTGGTGGCATGAGTTGTCTGGCCGGTGTACTCGCCGCCAAATACTGCAATCCCAGCACCGTCACCCTCACGGACGGTAACGTGACCAGCGTCGACAACGTGCGCTGCATCGTCGCCAGGAACGACATGACGCATCTGGTAGAGTGCGGAGTCGTTCAGTGGGCTCAAGCCGCCAGGGCCCTTCGACAGACGATGACGATCAACGGTAACCGCGTTAAGGTGAATGTCCAAATTCGATCTTGAAAGAGCGATTGATAGCTCGACGATTAAAATAGTGCATTGAAACTATTGCATTGATTGTGAGAGAAATGTTGCGTATGATATGTGACTTACGAAAACTTATTTACTTTTTAAGTTAAAAATTTTGTTCTAATCAAAATTTGACTAGGCTAATGAAAATTTTTTAATTAAAAAGTAAGTGTGGAGTCGGTCAGCAAACGAAAATTAATTATTAAGAGGACTTTTTAGTCGTTGAAGAGATACTCGATAGGTCACACAGAAATCGCATCTTGAATTGCCTTAACAATTTCCGCAGCTTCCAGATTTTCTGTAAAATTTCATTTTAATTTAGATCGTAGAAGGATTACATTATTTCTTTGAAATTGTGTATCGTAAATACATTTATTCACCATCTTTATTTCTTCAATATGAAACGTATTTCCATTGCTTTTTAATAGACTGTATTCGATGTGATTTCTACGAACAAAGAATTGTGGGCGCGTAGTTAAAAATACAAAAAAGCATATTCTCAAAGCGATATTGAAACGTGACGGGAATGCTTCTACAATGATATTATATGCAGCTACAAAAAGGCCGGAAATTAAATATTGAAAATGTTAATGAGAAAGGCGTTTTTTAACTTTTATCATCACGATGCAGACGTTAACGTTTACATTAAATAAATATCTATTCGTACATTGGGTACTTAGAAAAGTTAAATTACCATAAATTCGTACAACAATAATAAGAAATATTATGCATTGGAATTTTTCCAATGAATCCACTTTGTTTTCGAGTTTTAAATTCCCGGCGATATATACAGGTTTTACAATTAGATAAATCTTGGAAGTGCGAGGAACATTTGCATTTACATGAATTCCAAGGATCTGCAAGTGACTTTGAGAATTGAAGGGCCTGCTTCGTACTTAGCTAATCGTGACATAGACTTCAGCTTGGTCGCCGACCCTGCGATCGAATAATGCGTCTCGTAAACTCCGACCGCGACGTGATTCGCATCTGTAACCAGGACGATAGCGATGAGTTCGCTAACCGTAATCGACGACGGATCATCGGATATCGACACGCCCGGTTTCGCGGTTGCACGTTCCGACAGCAATGCGCTACTCGTTGCCACGATCAATGAGTCATTGCGGTCATTGCGATGAATAGAAAAATTGAGGCTTTGTCAGGGAAGCATGCAGTCGGGAATCATAGAATAAATAGAGGAACGATAATCCGCGATCAAAGAGTGGTTCGTTTGCGATAATATAGAGTTGGCGCTTTTGAAAAAATTTCCCCGAAATCAGAAAAGTTTAAGGGCAAGAGAGATTCTAAGAGTTTGGCAAAATGATAAGTCTGAATGAATAATTAAGAGTTATCAGTTCCAAATATGTCATTGATAATCAAAATCATTGAATTTACAATGCAATTCAATTAAAAAATTAATGATACATGGAATCCTTAATCTTGCTATATACATTTAATGTATATTGGAACTAACTTATATTGATATTTTAATTATATAATGCTCAAACTTTTTTTCTTTTTCGATTAAACTCTACTAATTACAGTGGCATATTTAGAATTGATAATATTCAATCACTATCCAATGATTCAATTTTAGAGAGAGAGAGAGATTTTTTTTTGCTATTATAATTTATGCTATTATAAAATATTGTCTAATTTATGGTCTCATAAAATATGTTGTAAAAGGCATCATGAAAGAACGTATCTCTTGCGAAGCACGTACTATGTTATGGAGTCACGTAACAAAGACTTATTGTAGCATATTTCGAGATGTCATACTATCACAATGTGGTTGTCACTGCTTATTTATGAGATATTCTAGAAAATATATGTGCGAAAATATTATGTTACATCTGAATTTCTTGTTGAAAAATTTAACTTAGATTTTTTAGATGAATATTGGAAATTAATTTTAATGAACTTAAGGCTTCTCACAGCTTAAAATTTACTACTTATTTTGTAATTTTTACATGTCGCTATCATATTCTGATATTTTTAATTTTTTAATTATTTTCAAGTAAAACACTAAAAAATTTAAAAGCCCTACATAAAAAAAAAGACTATTCTTAAAAACTATTCTTACCAACCATAATATATTCATATACAGTATGTATATGCAAAAATATTGTAATCTTGCTTTAAAGATTTTAATCTTGATTTGATGATATGGAATTTATATTGATATAAGATTTTTAATTGAGCAAGTCTTGATTGAATGCAAAGTAATACTTGCGTCAAAACAAATTTATAATCAAATTAAGACTAATATCTTTGAAGCAAGATTACAATATTTTTGTTCATATATGAGTATATTATGGTTGATTTAAGAATAATCTCTTTCTTTCTGTAGTTAGAAAATATATACTTGATTTCCTGTGTATTCTTCTCGATATGTACCGCGAAGAAGTCATATGAGAGCTTAGAATCCCCGCGTCTTTGCGATGTCCAGTTCAGATACATAAACACACCATTCAGATATTTCCGGCTAAAGTATCTCAGCTCCATTTCCGGTAGTCTTTATAATGTAGCCTCTGTAGCTCTTCCGGTAGCTTGCAACGTTCCATGCAATTGACATCTTTTTCGTGGGAAATTTCCGCTTGACCGGAACCAATGAAGTTTTCACTGGCTAACCAAAATCGAAGATCATTCGATCGACTGAGATTAATTGCAAAAGCGGTCATTTGACTTCGTCTATTTATGCGAAAACCATTGTCGAATTTATCTGAAAAAAAATTCGACATTGAAAGATTGAACGTCTTTCCAACGTATCTATCGATTTTTGCGGTCGAGTTTCTGTAGATTTCTTCTTTTTAATTTGAAAATTGATTTCATTTGATATATCCTTTATGGGATTCAAATAATAAAATGAAAATACGATAGGGAGTTATTTTATTGGTCAAAACCACGAAATATATCGTGAATAAACTTGATCGAGATATACACTTTCCATGGAAAAAACGGTTTTGCTAAAGTATCTAAAAATTTAGCTAGATAGATCTGAAAATAATTTTGTTGAAATATATAATAAGATTTTTTCTCCTTTCTTGGCAATGTAAGCTGAAATAATACGTATATTCTATATAATAATAAGACTCTTAATCTTAAACAAATTGGAGTTAATAAGAGCATATACGAGTTAAGTGCCGAAATTCATATGCAAATGTAATCTTTAAAAATGTTTCTTAATATGATAAAATTTTACTACATACGTTAAAACTTTCAAATTTCGTAAGCTATTTTGAAATATCAAATAATATCTGTAGATTGGTCTCAAGTTGATTGGTAGAATATAAAAAAATGTTTTGCAGCTCATCGTGTTTGAATTTCTTATATAATTATTATTTTATAGTTTAACAATATTATTTTGTCTAGCTAAATTTTTAAATACAATAGCAAAATCGTTCTTTCCGTACAATATTTAAATTCTTTTTTTCGAATCGATATAATATTTTGCCTGTCTGTAACACCAATTATAATTATAGATATAACAATGTTATATAACTTTTTTTTTTATTTTTTAAAATTATTTTGAAGACAGAAATTATACATTAAAAAAATTATTTTAAAAGTTTGATAGATTATTTTATCTGATAAAACCATCTTTTCTCTCCGTCATGAGAAACGATTAAAGTTCTTGAGTTATCTTTTACATTTATACAAAGTTTCAGATTCTCCCGATTTTACGAACTGCCAAACTTCTCGTATAAGTATCCTTCGCAAATATACGAAGCGAATCTATCGTTCTTTGAACTTCATATTCAATCAGAGTGACGCGTATTCCAA
>Ga0157364_1007547_pt1 | contig 11255 bp, 5 predicted proteins | sample AttsexASBM2_FD_111476 | JGI IMG/M metagenome (GOLD analysis project Ga0157364, IMG submission 111476) | Fungus gardens microbial communities from leaf cutter ant in Ribeirão Preto, State of São Paulo, Brazil - Atta sexdens ASBM2 | ecosystem: Host-associated > Fungi > Mycelium > Unclassified ...
ATTAATAAGTCATATCAAAGTCAAAGATCGATTTTATTTAAAACAATTATATTTAAATAAATTTAACATTCATATATTAGGTATCCGGGGATACCTAATATATAAATATAGATTAAATAAAAAAAATAATACCGTAAGCATATAGGACATCTAAGTGCGTTAATTGTTGCGCAGAAAATTCTTTTTAATTTTTAAGTTTATTGTGCATAAACAATAATATAATAACGCTCGTTTTTTTTTAAAATAAAATATCAATAATTCAAAACGACCGAGAGACGAGTGAATAAGATATTCAAATAAATGGATTCTTTTTTTAAAAAGACGTTAAATAAGAAAGCATATATAATATTTAAAAAAATTTCATTCATTTAAAAAAATAGACTCTTCATCAACTCTGTCTGATTACCAACTTGGTCTCTTATTGTTACTTTAAGATTAAACGTAAGTTATGAATGTAAATTCAATTTTATTAACTGATAAAGAGTCTGTGAGCCGAAACGTATATATTATTATTTTATTAAATGTTATCATTATATATGTTTTTCTATTAAATGTTTAAAAAAAAAAAGAATCCATTTATTTGAATGTTTTATTTGCTCGTCTCTTAGTCGTTTTGAATTATTGATATTGTGAAGAATTTTCTGCGCAACAATTGACGCACTTAGACTCCTATATGCCTACGGTATTATTTTTATTTTTTTTATTTAATCTATATTTATATATTAGGTGTCCCCGGATACTTAATATATGAATGTTAAATTTATTTAAATATAATTGTTTTAAATAAAATCGATCTTTGACTTTGATATGACTTATTTAAAATAAAAAATAAAAAATAAATTCCGAAAACTTATTTAAAATAATTATTAAGAAATTATTTAAAAATAAAAAAAAAAAATATTAAATGACTTTAACTTTATATTTTTTAAACTTAAAATATATAGTTTAAGTAAATTTTATGTACGACAGAGTCCTATTTGGTTACTCTTGAAGTTATGCGCAAACAGTGCGATCCCGGCGAATCGAGCGGCGAATGCTGCGCCACGCCGAGGAAAGACTTGTTTTCGAGAATAATGCGCAATTTGGCGTGCAACATCGATTTTTGAAATTTGGTATATTTTATACATTTACGAAATTACGCTATTATGTTTCATTCTGAAGTTATAGTAAAAAAATATGACCAATTTTTTAGGATTAATTTTACTCCTTAAACATTTTTCTTACTTTTTTTTACTTTTTTAAACACTTTTTTTTGGTTGCTGATAAAAAAAATATATTACCAAAAATATATATGAAAAATCATTATTTTCTCTATAAATCCATCAAGATTAAAATCAGGGAAAGATATATGGAGCCTTTCCTTTTAATTGGACATTCTTCGCAAAATGTCAAGGTTATTGAGTTGTTTTAATATCATAAGCAAAAAGTTGATCATTACGTTCACGCGCTTATACTCGTAATTATATTATTTGTTGATCTTTATTGCAATTTTACTTTCTTTAAAAAATAGTATTACAGAGGAAGAGTATTTATATTATAAAAATTATGTTAGTGAGCTATTCTTGATAAATGCTTGTATTTTAATTTAATACAATTATATAAAAAATTTAAAAAAAATTTTTGTAGTCGTATTATAAGATGAAAATAAAGACCGGTTGCTAATGTATGCAAATAGAAGATATATAAATGTATATATAAGCTTATCTAAATCCTATAAATCAGTTTTAGTATATGTTTGAAAGACATTCGTTAAGATCGTGACGTTTTTTTAACTTAATACAATTAATATATCTGTTTTTTTTTGTCCAAGCAAAACAAGTCATTGTAATATTGGAATAATATTAAAATAATTCCAAAATATCATTTATGATTTATTTTAATGTTATTGTTTATTTTAATATTATTTTAATGTTACTGTGATTTGTTGTTCTGTCTGAGTAATGTTTGATTCTTAAGATCATAAAATATCTGTTCTTTGACAATAGCAAATTTAAGAAAATATTTTTTGGCTTAGAGAATGTTTCTCACAATTTTTGCTTTTGCACTTGTACTGCATATGCAGAAATACATAAATAAATAAATAATATGTACTTGTATCCATCATTATATGATCATAATCTTTTGCATACTAATGGAAAGCTTTTATAATATTATATTACATGTGTTTTTTATTTATATAATTTTTATCAATATTAATATCAATTTGAGTCAGCTTGAAATTTTTCAAAAATCAGCGCAATCAAGTTTATATATTAAGGAATATATTTTAAACTAATTTACTTCAAATTTATTAATAATTTTAATAACTAATTTATTAATAACTTTATTAATAACTTTATTAATAACTTTATTTAACAATTTTTTTGATTTGTTTTAAATAAAAAAGGTTCATATAAACATATGTTCTAAACGATTTAATTTCCGAAACACAAAGTGCTTTAAAAGAAACTTTTTTTTTTTAAATGTGTAATATTTAATAACCCGTCTACTTAAACGAAAGAAATATATCTTAAACTAATCCAAAATGAAAAAATAAAAATAGGCTTCAGTTTTTCTGAAAAAATAGAACAATTATGAATTGTTGAAAACGTGTGTAGTAAACTGATCAACAATAACATCAGAACTGAACTCTATTTCTTTTTGTTTTTGGGATTTCACTTTGTGTATTTATTACTTTGTGTACGATCGTGTGGTAATTTACGTAAAGCAAGGCGTATTTATGTAGAAAAATATTGTTGTGCCGGTATTTCACGGCACGGTTCGTGGATTCACAAAAGACTTCGAGATGAGATTAGACAGCTTTATAGTCTTTTAAATAGAATATATTTAACTTTACACATAACAACAGTGATTATTTTATTACAATTCCACTTAGCACTGTCCACGCGGTAGACTGTTACAATTTCGTTAAACGACGGGCAAAGACGCGACAAGTTTCTTTCAAATTTCTGATCGACGACCGTGTCCGCTTATATTCTATATTTTTCGGATCATCCTTGAGCTTTCCGTGTATCGGATGAGGACAGGTTCCGCACAACTTCTGAGTCCGCATTTCTTAAGTTTGCAATTTATATTCGCTCAGGATTTTCTTTTATATTAATTATTTAAAAGTAACTTTGAGTATATTATTAAATAAATTGATTTTGGCAATTATTTATTTAATCGTTTATATTTCTTGCACGTTCGTGACGTAATTGTTACTTGTGCAATTAGCAATTACTCAATATCCTCAATGCACCATGTCATCAAACATTCATTGTATTGTTTACATAAATTTTTTTACTCAAATTAAATCAAAGAATTATTTCCTTGATAGCAACTTAAGGAACACTCTGCATAAATTTAGGAGAGATCAAGGTTGACTGTTATAGTTTTGAATAATGATTTATAGAAAAAAATATGTGTAAGGTTTTTAACAAAGTTTTTAAAGATTGTAGGGGAAATCGGGATTAAGTGGACACTTTTTCAATTGCAATTTTCAATAACAAAGAAAATGATTTTAGTCAAATCAAATGATTATTAGCGTCTTATAGCGTGATTATAAGACTTACAAAACGGCAATAAAAAAAGTTTTGGTGTTTGCAACTTCATTTCATCCACAAAAAATGATGTAATCCTCGAAAAATTAAAATACGTTTGACTATCTAAACGTAACATGCAGTACCAAATCTAACCAAATATCGTTTGTAAAGAAGATACTATCTACAATATAAATTGAGAACATATAAGATATATTTTTACCACTCAAAATTCAAATGCCAGCTTAGCCCCGGTGCCCATTTAGCTTCGGTCTCCCCTCCTATTCCAATCCATTCCGATGACGCAACATCGGGGACTGGGCCTGCTTTTTGCACACATGCCCGTAACAACGCAGGTTGTTCATAGAATCTACACTTGTAGTTCTACACTTTAATGCCAGCTCCGGATGGAGCTGGTTTTGAGAGATTTCCTTGGCCAACATTTTTGGTGATTTGCCACTGAAGAGAAGTTACGAGCGCATGAAAATTTCTTGGATCCGCCGGGGATCGAATCCGAATTTCCTAGCCTGGTAGACTTATGTGCTGTCCACCATACGCTCGTGCTCTTCTCTATACGTCTCCTCTATATGTTATAATAAACTTAGATATTAAAACAAATGTACTAGGGAAGATCGGAGATAATTGATATAGGTTTTCTTAATGAATTCTTTATTCATAATTAATAAATGAAATATAAATCGCAAGGGAATTTTTCAATAACTGCTTAAACAACACAGAAATTATATTTATAATTTAATATTTTATAATTTGATAGTATGATTATCTTTGTATTAATGGAAAATATAAGGTTAAATGATACTTGTAATAAACGACATTTGGAATGGATCAGTTGTTACAGACCCAAATTTTAAAATATAGCGCATATAATTAAAGAAACTATAAAAGAAAACATGCATAATATAACTTTATTAATCATTTTTATATAATATGCATAATATGTATAATGTGTATAATACGTAATTATTATGATATAAGGTGTATAAATTTGAATATCTAATAAGAGGCAATTAAGTCTTACATTTCGCAGGTTTCCTCCATGTCCAGATCCATTCTTGGAATGTCAACGTTGCGTGAATCTTGCAGTCCGCATCAGGGCGAGGCAACTTGATACTGAACTGTTCCTCCGAATCGTTCTTTTTATTTTACGCTACTTGTTGGAATGGTGGGTGGATAAAAGAGAATTATGGGGAGATGAGAGAAATTGGTTTATCTTCAATAATCAGTCTTCATACTTTCCAAGAAAATATAGAGAAGCCGTAGAAGTACAAAAATACCCTAACAATCTAAATAGAAATAATGGTTACAATATAAATAAAATATGGAAACCATTCTCCTGTTTATTGAAGATCGACTAATTTCTCTCATCTCTCCCCCTCCACCTACAATTCTTTTCTTCTTTCCCACCACTCCAACAAGTATAGCATAATATTAGGTGTAGTAAAAGGAACGGCCTGTTGGAACAGCTCAATATTAGGTTACCCTGATGAAGTGGACTGCAAAGTTCACAAAACATTGGAATTCTAAAAATGGATCTGACCATGGAAGAAATCCGCGAAACGATAATCTTTATATAGAAAGCACCGTGGAAGCCTCAAGAATATTAACTTTTTCCTTTAGCAAAATTGCATTCAATAAATAATTTATGCGCTTATTTGTTAACTTTAACTTGCTCTTCTTCAAAAATTACCTGACTTGGTCTGAGAAAATGGCCTGACATATCATAAGGCCCTGACCGGGTAATTTTAAGGTTAAGACCATCCCTTAGGATTAGGTCCTCAATTACAAAGTCGGGCTGACTATGGTACAGTAGTAGTAAATAATTTAATCAGATCCTGATAAGGATTTGATATACATGTCTTATCGGAAAATAACAATTACCAACGCAAATTTTCATAGGGTTACATAAGCAGGTCTTGATCAGGACATGTAGTGTTGCCGCAACTAGAAATTGGCTCGATATATATTGTGCCGCTCATGCCGACACCGTAGTTCGCCGCTTGCGCAGTTCCAAAGAACACATTGCCCAGCAACGAGCCACTCTATTATTAAACAAAATCGGCAGATTTGGATGTGAATCATCGCTGCCCTCAGATGTGTCTCTCGATCTGCTGATTCTATCATCTTTCGTGTGCTCTGAGCTTATGTGTGTTCTGTGTCTATTTCAAAATATATTCATTTTCTTCTTTCTATTATATTTGTGTTGTTCATTTCTGCAGACGGGAGTGCGTGAACGCGTTCGCAAGAATGTCTCCACGAGCCGGACGTAACAATATCATAAGGACCTGATTGGATATCTTAAGGCATGCCTTGTTAAGGCCATCTCGATTAGGTCCTCATTATTACAAATCGAGCTAATTATAATACAGCTGAAAGTAAATAATTTAATCAGGTCCTGGATGAGGACTTGATATACATGTTTTATCGGCAATATATAATATTTAAATAAATATATATTTAAATATACAAATAAAATAAAAAATAAATACAAAAAAATGAAAAATAATTAATAAAAAGAAATTAAATAAAATTAATTTTTCTTTAAATTATAAAATATTTTCTTAAAATATTTTCTTCATCACCAATGGCATGAAATACAACTAATAAAAGACTGAGAACATGAAAATCAATCAAGGAAGTAGAGCATCACAAGTTGCGATAATCATTTGTTATAAGGAGCATATTCAGAATATATATAAGTATAAAACACATCTCCATTACGTATTTAATACAAATTATTACAGCAGAGTTCATTTCTGATGTGCTCACATATTATTTAATAATTTGTTATTATTTACAATTATGGATTCTGTAAAAGATTGCGATGAGTAGGGTGATAATTTTTTTATTGAAGCAGATGAATAGAGTCTGAAGGATTCATTTGATAAGATTGAAAAATTGACTGAGATACTTGAATTAAAATTTATTATTATAAATATATATATGTGTAATAAGGCTCTGTAAGAAAAAATAGAACAATTGAAGGGCTAAAAGCCAGTTATGTAATAAAGAACGTTTAATTTAAAAACATAAAAATAAAAATAACGTTTCGAGGCTGATCAGGTCATTCTCCAATGTTACAGTAAATACATTATAATTATAAAATTATTGGAAATCTATAAAATATTGCTTCGTGACATTCTCCTTTTTATCATAATGTTACAAGTTAGTAAATTAAAATAGTTAAATTGGTCGTCGAAAAATTCATAGTAGTAATGAAATAATAATTTTATTAAATGAAACGTTGAGAGTCAATAAATAAAAAACGTAAAAAAGTTCATTGTATGATACATAATAGTTGCTTTCTTAAAAATTCGTTGCAGCAAGATTGCAAATGAAGTAAAGAACAAGTGATTTCAGATGTCAGATAATGTAATAATATATTTGTGTACAGATAATATAATAACATATTTGCGTACATTATTATATATAATAATCTAATTTCACAAATTCTTAAGTTTACAGACGATGAATTAACCACTGAACAAATGAGAAGAGTGGACACGATATTGTTCGTGGATGCATCGCCTATTTAGAGGAATGATGAATTCTTTGAGGATCAAACTTGTAATATATACAATATATAAATTCCATTTGACAAATGTAAGGATATAGCCTTGACGATTCAGTCACGCATCTTCGTAGAAGATGGTGAGACAAGTGCATAATAAAAAAGTATATAAGCAAACATCTAATGTAAAAATTAGATACGATTGGATTGAAGAATGTCTCGAAAAAAGCCAATTGTGTAACATCACTGATTACCTGATTAATTAATAAAAATGTATATTAATATTAAAATATGGCTTTATTCCGCTTCTTATTTGTGTTTAAAATTATTAAGATTCAAAAAAGAAAACTTTAATAATAATTTAAATAATCTGATGCTCTTAATTCCTTTAGGCTAATCGTCCGAGCATACAAACTCCACCGTTCTCACTTTGGAAATTATTCTATTTTCGGCTTAGCCGGAGGAATAATATTCGCAATTGAAGATAAATGAAGCTGTGAACATATCTGCTACAATTTTCAATGAGATTGTCAAATTTTTAGATAAATCGAATTCTTGCAAAATAGAACACAATTCTAACATTTCTTGTGGCGAGCTCCTCCTAGAACAATAACAATAATTATATTAAAACTTTCGAATTTTAAACAATACAAAAAAATAAATATAATACACTAATGAGATTCAGCAACGATAAACGGCGCAATTATTTAATGAATAACAATGATATTGGATTAATATTTTCTTTATTTTGAACATTTCGACTCTCTTTGGAATCCTCCTCAGCAAGAATGATACAAGTTTAGCTCATATGTCCATAATACCTAAGTCATTCGCAAATTGACAAAGATGCAGCGTTGTTAATCTGACTTTTATTAAAAACAAATTTTATTAAAGTGATACGTGTAAACAATTCAAATAACTTACGGAAAATGAAGCATTGCAATGAAGCTTTGTTGAACATATTAAAACTTAAAAAGTATAATCGTTAAAATCAAATATAAAGATTACACATTTTTAGAACACACGTCCGTGTACATGTCACTCAGATGAATTATTCTCGAAGTAAGAGGTCACACAATAAACATTAAGGCAAATTTGCAAATACGAACAAAACACATGTGTATAGGTGTTAAGTTAAATCAATAAAAACCGCAATAAATTATTGTATTAGAATTAAAAACTGTCTAAATTATTAAAATTGTAAAATAAAGAATTATATAATAAAAATAAAAAAAAAGAAAAATATATAACATATTTCATTAGAATTGTTTCATTTTCGTCAACTAATGAAGTTTTGTCAAAATAAATTAGTAAACTATAAATCTAAGAAGGTTTCTAAAATTAGTACAATAGTCAACAGAAGAAATTTTCAAGCATCGCTGCATAGATATGATGCAGACCTTCTATATTTGAACGTAAATTAAGGCCAATCCTTTGCATATGTATGAATGCTATTTCTGAAATCAATCTTTTGTTCAAAAATTTCTCCTTGTCTAAAATTTGGACGTTCTCCCAATCGAAGTGAAAATTCAGTACGATGTTCGAATAGTTATTGTTATTAATAATGGTTACATCCAAGAAATTAATACTATTGCCTCCTATTTCCAAGATGAATTGTAATCTCGGATGAAACGAATTAAAAGTTGTCAAAATAAAATCAATGATATCAGACGGGACTGCTATCACGATATCATCATCTGAAGAGCCTAATTGAAAGCCTAACATTGCTATTGCTTTAGCTATCTCTAAATCTTGCATGATTAAATCTGCTAATAGGAGATAAAGGCGATCCCATTGGTGTGCCAAAGTTTTGTTTGTATATCTCCCCATTAAAAGTAAAATACGTCGAGTTAAGTACTAATTCTAGTGCTATAAAAAATTCTTTTTCCGGAATAGTCATTAATTTTTTAATATGGTATAATCTATTAGCCACTCTCGAGTATCCGCAGAATCTATACTGATCTTTCTATTCGATGCGCGATAAGTCGCCTGGCAAGTACGAGAATAAATTTCTCGCGATGCTGTACAATAAACAGCATTACGTCATATCTGCAGCAACTCATCACGGTCTTCGCGTAACAAAGATCCACCGGGTGTTACAATTCGCCCAATCCACCTGACTCCGTGATTATATTGAATTCAATATAAATTTTAGAACGCGCGCGAAAAATGATTTTGAGAAAAATTTGTATAAACTAATGAACAATGCATATTCGGCAAAACTATGGAAAACATTCGAAATAACGTAAATATAAAATTAACAAATGGGAGATAATGATACGGAGACAATGATTGCGAAGCCAAATTTCTACAGTCGTAGTTTTTTGTGGAAAATTTGATCGAACTGCGCAAATTCAAGGTAAAGTTCAACAAACCGATTTATGTAGGTATATATACTCAACATATTGAAAGTCTGCTTGCATTCGACGAATTTCACTACAAGTACATGTCATCCGATGTATCGCGACAAATGTAAGATCATGTGTACACCGACATGGACAGTCTTATTTATCATATAGAATGCGACAATGCTTACGAGACTATAAAATATCGCTAAATTCGACATGAGCGATTATCAAACGGACGTATGCCTCTCGCGAACAAAAAAGTACCCGGCCTGATGAAGAATGAGAACAACGGTGCGATAATGATTGTATTCATTGGACTCAGAGCGATAATGTACGGTGAGGATGGATAGCACAAAGGATACTAAAAAAGCGAAAGGTGTAAAGAGTAACGTCATAGCACGAACGATAACGTTCGATTACGTGCATTGTTTGAATAAAGAGATCGAAATGACTCGCCGTTAATCGTGTATATGATCTTGTTGGGGACGTGAAACCAGGAAAGTGACGGGAATGCACGATACAATGTAACACGAATTTAGCATAATGAAATTGTTTAATGGAAAATACATAGTATTTCATATATACATAGTATTACACATGTCAAGAAGCACCGCTTAACCCGGAACCAACGAGAGACTGCCGAGTGGCCATTTGTGACTCGACCGAGGGACCGAAGTATCCAACATCTTTCTCCTCAAGGAAGTCACCATTGAAAGTAAGCTGACGGGTCCAGTACAAGTCTCCTGGAGTCATTCGATGGGCCTGATTGAAGTCGGATGATCTGGTGAAAGTTCTTGACTTTGGTCGGCTGTAGTTGGAGCTATGGGAGAGGCTTCTGGTTGATGATCCGTCTCCAGAGCGAGGGGAATGTTTGTCTGAGAAGTCTGTGACGGATGGGGCTGATAGAATGTCCAGCTGTCATCCGGACACATAGGGTACAGGAGCGAAGGAGTCCCCTTTCCAGGATGATTAATAATTCGGTCATATGAATTTGCCGTCATTGAGACTGAATAGTTAGTATTTGATGTAGTCTTAATAATAATACCTTGTTCCTTTCTATTCTTAGTACTTACTACTCGGTCTCTCACCGTTAAATGGTGTCGAACATCGTGATGCTTCGAAAATTGCTTCGACATATCTTATTGTTTATTTAAGTGTTCCGTAGAAACCGGATTCGAAGTATTAGGTTTCGGGAACCAATTGGTAAACGGAGAGTTCATACGGCGTCTAAAAAAGAAATCAGTTGGAGCTTTCCCTTGAAGGCATTTGAGCAAGGAGTGTAACGTAGCTGTAAAGAAAATCTTACAGCTGCTGCTTTCAGTTGGATGAGTCCTTAGTGATTGCTCTCTTTAGTATTCACCATCCTTTCGGTCATTAGATTGTGAGTGATTGACTGGGGAAAGTAAGTGAGAGATCTGCATATCCCTGCAAAGGGTGGCGAAGATTTTTGAGATGAACTGCGTTCTATAGTCTGACAAGCACGTTTGGAGGTCCGTACCTGCAAAAAAATTCTCGACAAAGATTAACAGTATAATTAGCCGATATAATATTAAGTGTACAACTTTGCTTCCGCCGTTTTTTCCGAAATTCGAGGCTTTATTGTAAAAAACTGGTTATACATTTATGATTCAAAGTATTGTCCATCGCTGGCCACTACTTTCTCCCATCTTTCGAATAGCGTACGAATCCCGCGTCGAAAAAACTGGTCATCTTTTGAGGCTATCCACGAATTGATCTAATTTTTTACTTCTTCATAAGACCGGAAGTGCTGGTCAGCCAGGCCGTGTGCTATTGATCGAAACAAGTGATAGTCAGAGGGAGCAACGTCTGGAGAATACGGCGGGTGGGGTAGGACTTCCC
>Ga0157364_1007548_pt1 | contig 11254 bp, 4 predicted proteins | sample AttsexASBM2_FD_111476 | JGI IMG/M metagenome (GOLD analysis project Ga0157364, IMG submission 111476) | Fungus gardens microbial communities from leaf cutter ant in Ribeirão Preto, State of São Paulo, Brazil - Atta sexdens ASBM2 | ecosystem: Host-associated > Fungi > Mycelium > Unclassified ...
ACAGACAGGCGTAAAATGAAATAAAGACGTCGAAAAGGAAGATGAAAATGCTTTGAAACGGTCTTGCACGTGCCAATAAGGTTCAGAGATTATCAATTTGCTCACAGTACAATAAGAGAGAAAGTAACTATTTTTAATTTATACCCTGACGCAATTCCACTTAAGAAGCTGTTTAATTTAAGTGATATAGATAATGATGTACATAATAATGTTCATATTAGCAATTGTGCAATATTGCACAATTGTTCATCTTTCAATTTTAACAAGATATTAGATGTTAAATTTACACATCAATTTGCGCTCTTGTCTAAAAGTCTTTGGATGTTTTGAATTGCGCTTTTGTAGACATAGTTGTATGTTTGATTATTCATATAAAAATCCATATATAAAATTAGATATAATGCATTTAAGAAATTGCAATAAGTTTGAATGTAATCTCCCTGTTTGATTATATACATACAAACACGTTTTGGTTATATATATACACACAATCGATATTCATTTATATTCAATGTACCTTTCTGTATTTTGTCTCAAGATTTTCGAACGGCAATGTATGCCATGCAAATATATGTGAACAAGACGAAAAGATGGAATTGCGTGAAGGCGCTACGCCAGGAACGTTCACTACCAGTTAATAATTCTGTTAGTATAAACCAATGATCAGTCTGTTGGACGTAACACGTGGTTCAGTTTAAGACGAAATAGGTTCCCCGGCGCGGCAATGCATTCCTCCCAATTGGTCATGTCGCTTATAGAAACTGATCGTCACTAAGCCGAACTACGTAGCTTTTCTTGTGACAATCAAAGCACACCGCGTAGGCACTACCATCTGAACAGAAAATATGGAAAAGGCTATGTACAGCGAAAAGGCTACTGAGCAAGCGCGAATAGTGACGCCGATTGTACTGTAATTGTACTGTGTTAATTGCGAGGATCTAAAGTAATTGAGAGTAGACAAATCAGCCGCTCGAGCGAGTATAATGTGATGTGACGTGTACAAGTGTAACGCCGATTTTAAGTGTGTGACGAGAAAGATGTTGCCGTCTTAAGCTTACAAGAGCAAGCGCTATTCGCACACCACCTAGAAAACTTTCTAAAGCGTTTCTTAAGCTTTTTTTCTCCAATGTTGGGCGACGTAAATTAGCATTAGAATATCTGAATTATTATTTAATACTTGATGGTCTTTTTTTATAATAATGTAAACACAATTTTATACAAAATTGATTTAATAAAAAAATTAATTTAATAAAATATTTTATCTTACATTAAAATTATACTTAAATTATACTTAAATTTGTTATTAAAATAAAAATGGAGTTTTGGTATAAAACTTATATATATATATATATATATAAAATCAGAAACCAGCATCTTATCCCACTAAAATAAATCATGTATAAAATGACAATTCAGATGTTCTACACGTAAATATTCAAAATATTGGATTATTATTAATCAAATGCTTCAAGCTCTTTGCACGTTTTCAGATTAGTCGATTAATAAAAATTTCACAATTTTAAACAAAAAGCGATAATGAGAATATTAAACATTTGTTGATGAAATAGAAAATGATAGCTAAGGATTAGGCGCTAAGAATGATAGAGATCGTAAGGATGCATTTAAATTATGCATTTTGCACAAAGATGGTGAGTGGTGATGCGCGAAAACGGCATGGCAAAAATGTTTATTGAGTAGATATCCGAAGACGAATACCTTTTTTTTGCCGTCGGTACCGATGTAATCTGTGCAAGTGGCGGTAATCAGGTGGTTCATCTCCCGAGTCGCTACCTGCCGAACCACTACTCGATGTCGCCGAAGAACTTTCGCTGCTTGCTAACATCACGTCTAAGAGATTTGCTCTGGCCTAAGTGAAAGTATAGCGATCAGTATTGCATTCATTTTCACATAGAAATAAAAGCATAATGAAGTGATTTATATGACATCTTGTATTTGTGAAAAATTGTTGTATTCAAGTAAACAATTTCTAGCGATTAATTCTTATATCCGTAATGAAATCATCAAGCACTTTATTTGTGAACATTATTCTATTATTTATCTAAGTTACTTAAAATTTCTATAGTTTAGTCTTACTGGAAGCTCACCTTGGGGTCGGTGAAGTCAATATCACGTTCAACGTGAACCCATCCTGTCGGACAGCAGCAAGCAAGATCCAATTTCTCAAGCGGTACCTGCGATTCGTTATTAACGATGTTAACAGCGGTAGTATCTTCACCCTTTCGAATCATGCGGTTCAATTCATCTATAACGTCCTTGGATGTGGCACGTTCATGGAAGCTCAAGGTTCGATCTCTGCCCTCCACGAGAAGCGTTGCTCGTGCCGGGCTGACCTGTATGAAGATTATGCAATCGTTATTATAATAAAGTGTTTTGCTAGAAATTAAATTAAAAATTTTTATACATAAAATTAATTTCTCTTTATAATGTTAACACATTAATTAATACTATTAGTAGTAACTGTTATTGTTTTATATTAACATTATTATATATTATTATAAGTGAGAGAATGTTTATATTATATTATATTATATTATATTATATTATATTATTATATTGATAATTTAATGTTAAGTGAAATAAATAATACCTCTCAATAAAATTTCTTGAAATAAAGAAATTATTTCTTGAAAATAAAAATTATTTCTTCAGGAAGAAAAAGGAAAATTGAATAAGTGTCGCTTTTCTTTTCTTTCGTGCAAATTTAAGTAGTATTTGAAAGTAAACTTACAACTGTGCTAGGCGTAGAGGAAGTTGCCTCTTCGTCCTCCTCGGGAACCGCTCCTAATTCCGATGGAGCTACCGTTGTATATGTGATACCGCCATTACACGACACAGCGCTTACAATCCTTTCCTCGAGTGCCAATGGTGGTACCTGTATCTGATCTAGTAGCTCATTGTTGCTGCTCATTTCATTCGCATTTCCGATACTACGCTCTTGAACGGACGAACTTTCTAGCTTCGCTATCTTTGTCTCTCCCGTAGAATCATTTTTGTTAGGGACCAATTCTATAAGCGATGAGATTTAAAAACACATTTTTAATATCTTTTCTATCATTTTAATTCCATTCTTTCATTATTATATTAAAAAAATTTCTTGGTAATTATTCAGATTAAGGGACACCCCGCCAATGACCTTAACTTTGACGTATGTCGCCCTGAGTAACCTCTGACAGATTTCAGGTGGCGGTCGATCTTCGTTAAAAAGTTATTAATAAAAAAAAGTTTTAAAAATAACAAAAGAATAATTAAAGTTGGGCTCTTAAGATAAAAACTAAACAATAAATGAAAAAACGGGCAATTAAGAATCTAGGTTCGCAGTAATTGGAGCGATTATATCAACATATATTTTTCGATACTATATATAACAAATCGAACGTTCGGTTTAATTCAAGCCATCTTCAGCAGTCTAGTATAATAACTCTAAATATCTCTTGATAAATTCGAGACATTTTGGTAGTCTTGTATAATACAACTTCCTTAATACAACTTCCTTAATACAATTCAAGTAGTCATAAATCAAAGTAATCGAGTGCAGCAAGGGAATCTCCCAAATTACTAAATCTGAAGTATGTAACCTCATTTAGTTGTTAGGCTAAGTGAAATGAGGCGAGTTAAATGAAAAATAATATATATAAGAAGGACAGTTATCATAAAGAAAGATCACTAATTTAATATGGAAACTTACTTACTGCACTCCATAACTGCACAATAAAATACTATAAATTAAATCACGATCGGCAAAAAGAAGATCACAATGTCAAGCGTTTTTAGCGACATATTCACAGTGTCAAAGCAAAATCACGTATATAAATTAACATGAAAGACTAAATATTATAAGTATGGAAACAATAATATCAAAAAAGTAAATGTCGAATAAAGAAAATATATAGAAAAATTGAGTATAATCAAATGATTCAAAAACGAGTTAAAATCTATTATGTATTATGTACTATCTATATTCATATAAGCATAGTGCAAGAATTCTGTGTCTGATTTCAAATTTAATTCATTCTCTTGCATTTTAATATTGAGCATCTCTGATATTAATCTTTTATCAAAATATTTCTCGTTATCTAAAATTTTTGTGTTATTCCAATTAAATTCATAGTCAAATGCTAACCTATATTCTGAAATAACAGATAAATTACCACTTTTTTTATTAATATCATTTTTGTGTTCATTAATTCTGATCTTTAACTTACAACCTACATAGGAAGCATGACAATTTTTACAATTAATCTTGTATACAACATTTTTCTTAGAATTGTGTGATAAAACGTCTTTCTGAGCTTTGATGATTCCGTCAAGTTTATTTAAACTAAAGAAAGATAATCTAACATTAAGATTCTTAGTTTCTAAAATTATCTTAAATATCCGATAAAAAAGATATAGTAACCAACTCTTTTAATACTATACGCATGAAACATCATTTTGACAAACTTATTTAGGCTGCGTTCGGAAACACCGATGTCCCATATATCATTTTATCCTTGTTGTCCAATGTGAAACAATGATAATTTAAAACACAAAGGCATCCAGATGATGTTTCCAAATGCAACCTAAATAAAATTTATCAAAAAGATGTTTCACGCAGTCCTAAAAATGTGAAGTCCTATTGAAATATATCACAATTACATAACATTCAGTGTTCTTGGATCAGCAGTTCCTATACAATTACAGTGGTCAAGTTGGATAGGATACGATATTAAATGGATGACTACTTAGAAAAATAAGGAAATTAATTTCCAAATGAGAGAGACAGAGAGAGAGAGCATTTTTTAAAATTATAATTTTGTCATGTGTATTTCGGAAAATATATTGCAAATTAATAATATTATTTTAGGAATAAAACAGATTTAATTAATTTTATATAATAAAGCCATTTATTTTGATAGTTTTCTTTGGGCGTTAACCTTTAATTGGGTGTAACCTTCAGTTGATGACCCGAAATTACACCCAAATTTGAGCGTTCTTTTTGAATGTTTAACGCCCAAAATTGAGGGTATTTTTTCGTAAGAGAAGAGATTTTTTTTATCTTCAGTCTCCTTAGTGTTAGATTTATCTACTTGTTTTAACATTTTGCATTTTAACAGACATCTTAATCTTAAATTAATAGTGTCAAAGATAAATTTGATAGAGTAATCATTGTTCCAAAACGTCTTAATAATAAAATTGAAGTTTTTCATATGATATCTCGGATGAGAAAGTAAAAAGACTCTGTCAACCTTGCTTATTAGAACATCTCTCTTTTATGAGAGCGGATGGAGAGATAAGAAACTGAGGTATCTGCCTGAGAATGTCGGTTTGTGATACAAATTCACAAATCATTTATTTCTAATAGTAAACAATGCTGAATATTCATTTGGAGCAGGAAAAAAGAAAAGAATATCAACTTTAAAATTATTCTTGTTATTCACAGAATCAGAAGGTAACTTATTAAAAAAAAAAAAAGAACTATTATCAGAGCAAATCCAAAAATATTAAATCAATGTAATCTTGGAGATCATTTTATTATTGCGTTTGTTAATTAATCAATTAATCTTCTTGTCCAGTTTCTTATGTTCATCTTTATGTTTTTGTCTAAGAAAATTGTTTTGTTTGATAAAAGAATTACAAAGATAAGCAGGAATTCAACAAGAAATCTTTCTGAATAGAATCAAAATTTGTCTTTTTGAGTTGTATAGTGTTCTAAACACATCATTAAGTTCGACATTAACAATTCTACGGACATAAGAATTCTTCAATTTATTATATCTATTACGTGGATGGTGAAAATTTAAATCCGAATAATAGATCCTATTTAAATGTCGCAGAACAATCTTCTTTTGTAAACAAAATTTTAAAAATTTTGGTTGAAAAGATCTAGAGAATAAAGCTTTGAGGAGATTTGGAATTGAGCTACCGTTTTACTATAGATATGTGAATGACATTGCGATTGCTATTCTCAATCACTTAGATGAATTTTTGGAGATATTTAATTCGTTACATCCAAGATTACAGTTCACGATAGAGATTGGTGATTGTTTGAATTTCTTGGATGTGACTATAATTAATGCGAACGAAAAATTGGAATTCACAAATTGACATTCTCAGGCAAGTATCTCAGTTTCTCATCTCTCCATCCGTTCTCACAAAAGAGAGATGTTCTAATAAACATGGTTGACAGAGTCTTTTTATTTTCTCATCTGAGATATCATATGAAAAATTACAATTTTATTATTAAGACGTTTTTGGACAATAATTACCCTATCAAATTTATTTTTTACATAATTTATTTTTATATATTTTTAACATTATTAATTTAAAATCTCTATTAAAATGCAAAAAAAATAGATAAATCTAATAATAAGGAGACTGAAGATAAAAAATCTCTTAATTTATTATACTTTTTTTACCGGATATTTATGATAAATTTAGGAACATTTCTAAGAATTTTAATGTCTTAATCAAGTTATCTTTCTTTAATTTAAATAAATTTGACGGAATCATCAAAGCTCAGAAAGACGTTTTACCACACGATTCTAAAAAAAATGTTGCATACAAGATTAATTGTAAAAATTGTAATGCTTTCTGGGACAGGATTGTAAGTTAAAGACCAGAATTAATGAACACGAAAATGATATTGATAAAAAAAGTGGTAATTTATCTGTTATTTCAGAACATAGATTAGAATTTGATCATAAATTTGATTGGAACAACACAAAAATTTTATAAATAAAAGAGATATTTTGGTAAAAGATTGGTGTCAGAGATGCTCAATATTAAAATGCAAGAGAATGAATTAAATTTAAAATCAGACATATAATTCTTGTACCATGCTTATACAAAAATAATAGATAGATTTTAACTCGTTTTTGGATCATTTGACTATATTCAATTTTCTATGTATTTTCTTTATTCGATGACTTTCTTAACATTGTTTACTTACAATATTTAGTTTTTCATGTTAATTTACATACGTGACACTGCTTTGACACTGTGAATATGTCGCTAAAGATGCTTAGCGTATATTCTTTTTGCCGATCTGATTTTATTGTGTAATTATGGAGTGCAGTAGATAAATTTCCATAATGGTGATCTTTCTTTATGATAACTATCCTTCTTATATATATTATTTTTTATTTAACTCGCATTTAGCTAAAAGACGGTTACATACTTCAGATTTGGTAATCTAGGACACTCCCTTGTTGCATTCAATTACTTTGATTTACGATTATTTGAATTAAGAAAGTTATATTATACGAGGCTACCTGTCTTGAATTATTTATCAAGAGATTTTATTACTAGTAGACTGCTGAAAATAGCTTGAATTCAGCTGAAATATTCGGTATTTGTTATATGTATATATGTAGTATTGAGAAATATATGTTGGTATAATTGCTACAATTACTGTGAATGTAGGCTCTTAATTGCCCGTTTTTTCATTGATTGTTCACTTTAAAAATAACGTTTGATTTCTACCACATTTTTCAGAAAAAGATTCGAAAAGTTTAATGACATCTTCGGAAAGTTTAATACATATATAATACAACTATATATATAAAACTATATATATAACTATATATAACTATATATATAAAACTATATATATAACACGAATATTCCCAGCTTTAAAATATGTTTGCTATTCATGTACTGTAGGAGGGTGAGAGTCGAAGGTGAGAGTTCTGCACCCCTTTGCAGGGAGGGTGAGAGTCGCTTTGGCGTTGAAAGTCGTTGAATAATATCTTCTTTGGACTCTCATCTTCCTTCCCTCCCCCCTCCTGCAAAGGGGCGCACGTGTGTCACTCTCGACTCTGACCACCTTCCTACAGTACACGAATAGTAAATATATTTTAAAGCAGAGAATTCTCGTGTTGTAGTTGAACTTTTTTTGTTAATAATTTTTTAACGAAGGACGACCGTCACCTAAAACCTGTTGGAAATCACTCATGACCATGACCTTGACAACATATGTCAAGGTGAAGGTCATCGGCGAGATATCCCTTAATCTGAATAAGTACCATTTCTTTTAGTTAATTGATTTTTTATTTTTTTTCCTGTATTTTATGATTATGATAACAATAACTTGACTGAAAAATAAACAGCATGAAACGTTTTCTGTTTAATTAACGAAATTAATGAATACGATTGAGTATCACCTTCTGTTGAGTGAGACACGTTCTGCGATTCCACAGGATTATTCGGTAACTCTGCGAGGTACATCTGTTGTTCGGCGATGAAAGACAGGACACTCTGAAGCGCTTGTTCTCTATCCGGTGGTGGCCTACCACTTCTGGAGGACGTGCTCGCCAAGCTCTTGGTACTCTCGAACTTTACTAGCCGGTAAAAGTCCCTGGTGAAGTCCGTGCCGATTGACGGAGTGTCAGGATCGTCGCTGCAGCCAGAGAGTGCCGCCGATGAACGCTTACTCGAGTTTTCCAGGGCACCTTCCTCACTACTCCAGGACGCACCGGGACTTGAGGCATATGGCCAAGGTCCGTTTGTCCTTGCGTCCATTAAAAGCGCAACCTAAGAAATAAATGATAATTTACTGCAAGAATTAGTATAACATAATACTTTATGATTCTTATTGTTTATATTACGCCGCCTGAAGAAGACGTTGTTTCTTTAAATACCGATTATTGCGAAGAATATTACTAAGGCCTTAGTAATCTAAAGCTTAGGACGTTCATACGGAATACAAGAGATCCAGTTTTGACTGACAATAAATTTTTTGCAATAAATTTATTTACAGTTTTTCACATTAACATCCTTCTATTGGGAATACAAGTTAGTTCAGTCCGTTTCCCTAAAGATAGCTCCAGTTGTTGTGAATGGTTCATAGTGACAGCTGATTTTGGCGGTTTCAGAGAGGTTAAACATCTGCTAATAATATTCTGTTTATATCGCTTTTTTTTTGAGTTTCATATAAAAACCTTGATTTTTACTGTGTTTGAAATGTTGAATTTTGTGTTAACCAAGCAGCATTTGCGGGAGGTTTTGATTTTCTGCTTTAATTGGAAGAAAAGTGCGGCTGAGCTCGAATGCTTGTCGAAGTTTATGATGACACTGCTCCTGATAAATCACGTAGGGAATGGTTTCGATGTTTCAAGGATGGAGATTTCAGCATTGAAGACAACCCTCGCTCTGGACAGCCAAAAAAATTCGAAAACAAAGCATTAGAGGAGATTATTCGAAGAAGATCAGAAAAAAACTCAAGAGGAGTTTGCAGAATCATTGGGGATAACTCAACAAGCCGTTTCTATACGAGAGCCATGGGAATGATTCAAAAACAAGGAAATTGGATGCCTTATGAACTGAAACCGAGAGACGTTGAAAGGTGATTTTTCACTTGCGAACAGCTAATTTAAAAACAATAGAGAAAAGGTTTTTTGCATCGGATTGTGACTGGAGATGAGAAGTGGATATTTTACGACAACTCCAAGAAGAAAAAATATTACGTTAAGCCCGGTCAATCATTGCCATCGACCTCAACATCAACATCACGGCCGAACATTCATGGTTCGAAGATCATGCTCTGTATCTGATGGGACCAAAAGGATCTTGTTTACTATGAGCTGCCTGGTGATTCCATTACGGGTGATCAGTATCGGCTACAATTGATTCGATTTGAGCTGTGGATTGCGAGAAAAATGGCCGGAATACGAGCAAAGACATGATAAAGTTATTCTTCTTCATGACAACTCGGCCTCATGTCGCTAAAGTCGTAAAAAAATATTTGGAAACGCTCAAATGGGATGTTTTACCGCACCCGCCGGATTCTCCGGACATTGTTCCTTCTGATTGCTGGTTATTCCGAAGGATGCAGCAAGTCACCGGTTCACTTCTTTCGCAGAAATCGAAAATTGGCTCCAAAATTGGATCGTCTCCAAAGATGAGTCATTTTTTCGAGATGGAATTCGAAAATTGCCTGAGAAATGAGAAAAAGTAATAGGCAGCGATGGACAATACTTTAATTGATCTATTCATTCATTTTGTTTTGAAATAAATGCACAAAAAAACGGACCGAATTAATTTGTACTCCCAATAATATGATGCCTGATTGAGCATCAAATTATTAAAAAAATTGTTTGTCAATTTACTTCAATTTAATTCGTGATATTATTACAGTAGTTTAATTGCGAACTCGCACTGACTATTATAAATAAAATTAATTTCATGGTTATGCGATTTAAATTGAATCAAATTTAATTAATATATAGATACATATACATATAGAGAATGGAAAGTTATTTTTTGAAGGTAACAAATTAGAGTTATTCATTACCGAGTAGTTACCATTACTAAATATTGGTTTTTAAAAGTAACTCGTTACAGTTTCCGGTACTTGAGAAAAAATTAATTTTCGTTATTTTTCCGTTACTTTTTTAAAATCGACAATCACCAATCACACTGGTGACTGTCTTACGTGGACGAATGCCTCGAGAAGAGATTTTTAGTCTATTATTTTATATATATATTATTATATATATTATATATATATATATTATTTTCTCAAGCGCTGAGCGATGAGTAACTTATGTCCAATTTACGAATTAAAAAGAAGATTAAACTCAAGCGGTCGGTCATGAAAAAATTGAACTCGATTTCTGGCTTCGGAAAAGTGCTGAATAAATTCGAGTGCTCCTGTCGGAGAAAATTGTCAATTTAGAGAATTTGATAAATATTTTTCTGTTGTTATATTGTATATTTTATATTTCTTACATATGGTATTTTTTTATATTTTTGTTTATTATTTACGTTGAATAATTTGTTAAATTTTTATTCAATATATCTTTTTGTTATAAGTACTAATGAAATAATATAATTTTTGGCTCATAGCCCTTTTTCGTTATACTAAATTTAATATTTTTCTTCCTATTTTCTTGTAATTCTGTAAATTTGTGTATTTTCATATTTGCATAGAATATATTTTGAGAAGGAAAGCTGTCGCTCAAGTCCCATTTTATTTTTTTTTATTTCGAAGTTTTTTGAAGTCCGATAAGTTAAAAAAAAAGTTCGGTTTATGACTATGCATAAATGTATGTATTTTTCAATAAATATCGATGCACTTACTATTTAATCAAATAAAATGAAATTTTATACAAACATATGTATTCCGTACGCGTTATTGTATGTATTAGGTGTACAACTTTGCTTCCGCCGTTTTCCTATAGATGGCTTTAGCGGTAAGTGGTGGTCGAAATAAATATTAGGTGTACAAAAAAGTTCTGAGCTTTAGATTTGATAC
>Ga0157364_1007549_pt1 | contig 11254 bp, 6 predicted proteins | sample AttsexASBM2_FD_111476 | JGI IMG/M metagenome (GOLD analysis project Ga0157364, IMG submission 111476) | Fungus gardens microbial communities from leaf cutter ant in Ribeirão Preto, State of São Paulo, Brazil - Atta sexdens ASBM2 | ecosystem: Host-associated > Fungi > Mycelium > Unclassified ...
GGCTTTTGACTCCGTCCTCCACGATTTGCTCCTCCACAAGTTGATAGATTTTTCCATTTCTTGTCCTTGCATAATTCGAGTTCTATCTTAGAGGCAGGTCCCAACGCGTTCGAGGACCTGATGACTCCCTATTGTCTTGGACCTCAGTTAATACTGGCGTCTTCTAGGGCTCCGTCCTCTATTGTTTATTTTATCATTTAATCTCTTTATCAATCTTCCATCTTTAGACATTGTAAGTACACGCTCTATGCCAACGATCTTTAAATATACATACATTTTCCCATTAGTGATTTTATGATCCCATTGCGGTTCTGGATAAGTTGAGGGTTGATATCACGGCGGTGAGCTTTGAGTGCCCAAAAATGGCTTTAAGCTGAATGTCGGTAAAACCAAGGCCATGCTCTTGGGAAGCACTAGATATGTTAATCACATAGATAGTTCTTGTAATATCAAACTCGAATTCTATGCCTCGAGATAGTCAGGTGACTGATCTTGGCGTCACTAACAATCTTTCGTGGACTGAGCACGTCTATGCGGTTTCCAATAAGGTACATGGGATTCTCTGGGGGCTTAAACACTACAGGAACAGTCTCTTTAGACCGCTGCGAGTCCGATTCGTGTCTTCCCTCATCTTCCCTATTTTTGATTATTGCGCCGCGATTTTCTCGGACTTAATGATCAGAGATTCTGACTGAGGCGACTGATGAACGCTTGCAATTCATCTTTGATTTACGCAGAGATCATGTTTCCCATCTATATAATTCACTCGATTGGCTCTCCACCGATCGCAGAATCTTCCTTTCGTGCTGTCTCATTTATATCATTCTGCGCTCGGAATCTTCTCATATTGCCTTCCCACCTCCGTCTCTATTCCAATTCGCGTAAACCCTCATGTTCCTCCACCTCCGACCTTGTAGTTTTTTTCTGCAGGACCTCTATTTATCAGCGTTCCTTCTTCAGCACTGGAGCATTGATGTAGAACTCCCTACCTTCCCCCCTCCCCTCGTCATCGTCATTGCTGCGTGAATTTAGGAGTGAACTTTTCCGCCATCTGCAACAGCGTAGCGTAGACTAGCATCTCTCGAAGTAATACTTTAGAAAAATTCTATACAATAATTCTTCAGAACTCTTAATCTAATAAATTTCTTTTAGAACTCGAATTTTCTCTCCGCGTGTAAATATTATCTATACTAGCTCTTCGCATTGGCTGATAATACTTCTGCGCTGCTACTCTCTGTATGTTCAAATTTTTTCTCTATTATTTCTAAACGGAAAATGTAATAATGATTCTTTCTTATAGTAATTTTAATATATGTGAATTATTAATTATTAATACATGCGTGCGAATTATTAATTATTAATTACTGATCTAGATGTATTTATGTCAAAATCTATTCAAATCCATTCTCTGTTCAATTCTGCTCTTAGAAAACTTGTTCTAGAACAGCAATAAATGTTTTTATCTCTTTCTCTCTCTCTCACTCTTTTCCTCTCCCTTTCTCCTCTTCCCCTCCCTCCCTCCTCATAGAAAGTCTTTCCATTGCAGAATTCGTATCCCGCTTGTTTTTCCCGATATCGCATCTATTTGGCGAATTCGACGATTGTTAAACTTGCTTCAGGCGGTCCTCGAAAAGTTTCGCGCTAGGCGATGTATATGGTGTCGCATTCTTTAGCTTTAACGATCGAACTTATCCCGGGCGACGCTTCGACAACTATGTAGAAGACGACAAGAGAGCCCTAACGTTGGCGATTGGTGGCTTCTCGAATTGTTGTAACAGTCTTGTTCGTTTAAAGCTTAAAGCAATCAAAGTGTTTTCCACACCGTTAGAATGTTTAATCTATTATATAGTCTAAAGATAATAAGCTATGAATGATTTCATTTACAATTAGATAAGAAAACTTTTTTATCTTAAATCAAAACTGTGAAAGTAGTCCTTCTGTATATAGACAATATAATAGATTTTGGAATACATATATGAAATCAAAATGGATTTCTATAGATTTTCTAAAATAAATTTCTTATGTTTTCCAAAACTCTAATTTTTTTCACTTTATTCATTGCATACTTTCATCTATTTTAAAATAATTTTACATTACTTTTCCAAAAAAAACAATTTACAAAAAAATGATTTTATAGAGCAGGAATTCTAAGAATATTAGCGTTGTACGAGTCTTATTTCGTTATTAGAGTCAATATGTGCACTCTTATCTTAAAAGATACAATAAGATTTTAATAATAAGATTTTTAACTCAGATAATAAATTTATACAATTGTAAAATCTATTAGTTTTATCTTAAATAATATATTTATGATGTTAACACAAAGACTTTTTGCGTCAATAATGCTAATTATTCATCAAGATAATGATGTGACATATTAAAAATACAAATTTTAGATTAAGATTTTATTTTAATCTAGGAAACAGGAAAAAGTCGTTAGGAGCTAGATCTGGTGAATACGGATAATCAATCAATTCGAACCACAATTTATAAATTTCTGTCATGGTGACCGCCGATATTCGACTGTTGCCATTTTTACAAAAACATGAACTAGCACAAATGACTGTCAAATAACGATTAAGCGTTCAAAATGGCTACAATTTTAGGTATCTTTTAAAACATGTATGATTGTAATACCAGAATAGATTTTGACGAGTAATGCCATTCTCATAATGAGGCTCAAAACTTTTTAAATGATCCTCGTATAATCGTTGTTGATTTTAAGATATTTCCATTTTAAATTATTTTTTAAACAAGACATGTATTTGTAATTTTTAGTATTACAGTTATAATTTTGTTTACAAATATTTTTGAGATATTAAGATTATTTTTAATTACTATTATATGTATATCATACAAAATGTTGCGAAACATGCGTGATTCATCACATTTTGTGTACAATCATAGTTCTCTGTAATTAGATGCAAAATGTTTTATTTTTTAAGAGTATTACACAACTATGTTTGCGATGTTTTTCAACTTGTAGAAATAACAGCGCTAAATATAATATTGTCTATAAAATTAACTTTTTATTTCTGTAACGTAAAATATTTTTTAAAATCAGAATAGCGCAGTATAATTGCTATGTCATAAAATAACTTGTAATACTTTTACTGCTCTCCGGGTCGCGAGAGTTTAATCATTTTTATACTAATAAAGAAGAAAAATTTGACTGTGCATGAACCTCGGGCATAAATTAGCTTCGCGATAAACGCTGCTGCCAGCTTGGAAAAATATATGGAAATGTTAATTCTAATCAAAGTTATTCTGAGCGTACGGGTACTTCTTTATTTGAAAGGCAGATCCGGACTTGCACGAACGAAAGAATAATTTTTACCAATGTGCACGAGATACTGCCGCAATATACGCCTGTTTTGAATGTCGCGTATACATATAAGCGGAATTCAACTTTAACCTGCTCCTTATCCACGTTGTTTCATTTCCGCGACTATCTATATATATATATATATATATATATATATGTATATATATATCGTGCTAAATCCGTTAATTATATTCGGCTATTTTATATTCGGCCCGAACTACTTATTTTAAACAGTAAATTTAAACCAATCCGAATGTAATTTTATTGCGGGTTCTCAAAAATTACAACCGATAGTAGAAACCAACAGAGTGAATGAGAATACGGTATTATATGTATAATTTTTAATTTTATCCATAATTCTTTCTCTCTCTCAAGACGATTTTTTTGTTTGTTGATGTTTTTGCAACATCACATCTGTCAATTTGTTGGTAACTCAAGTTTGGCAAGGAGAGACATTAATTTTTGTATTTACTGAAGAGAATTCTAAAGAGTGTCGAAAAGTACAATTGATTACATCACTAATTATGAAATAAAGGCGTAATAAAATTTCTTATTTTATTACTTTGTATAGTGATTAACACGCCATACTCTCATTCGTCTTGTTGGTTTCTACTCAATATATAAAATATAGATGTATGTGTGTATGTGAATGTGTGTGTGTGTGTGTGTGTGTGTGTGTGTGTGTGTGTGTGTGTGTGTGTGCGCGTGCGTGTGTGTGTGTGCGCGCGCGCGCGCATGCGTGGTATATAAACAAAATTAAATTAAATTATATTTTTTTTTATTCCAAACAAAGGATTGGTTTATTAAATAAGTCTCATTTTAATATCAAAGTCAATGTGCTACAAAGTTATATTTTACTCTTATCTCAAACGGTACACAAGATTTTGATCCATAATAGATAACAAATCTGTATCTTTTTTTTCATATTTGAAATTGCTTAATTAAATCTGAAATAAGTGTTACATTATATGGTAAAAATATATTTATTATAATGTAAAAGTATATTTATATATTACATCGATTTACAACGGGTATGTGTATTTACTACAGTATATTCAATTAAAATCTATTTATAGAAATGCTTTTTATGTCTACATTATGTATTCATATTTTGTCAAATATTTACTTAATTTATTCTTTACAATTATTAATTTATAATAATCTGGCGTCATTGTATGTTATAAAATAAAGTTGTCTTATAATGAAAACTGTTCTAAACAACCAAAATCTCTCAAATGTAGCAACATATCAGCTAATATCTTGGAAATTTTATCTCCGCCTAATTGTTTGTTTTGTTTTGCTGTTTCTTCGTTTTCAAATTCATTTATACATGTCAAATTTTCTTTTTTAAAATATCCCATTAATATTGGTAAATAAGAAGATGCAATAACGAAACCGAAGAGACCACCTCTTTTGTAATCATCCAGCAAAGCCTCGTATGAATATTTTTCGCTGTCCCAAATGTTTGCCTCTAAGAGATATTCCTTTAGTGCATCATGATAGGCTCGTATAATCTCGAAGAACTTATCTTTCCTTACTTCATTTGAGCAAGAGAGACAGAGATATGTGGAAAGATCAACGACGGGCGTTGTATATCTCAAAAATGCGAAATCGATCAGTATTGCTCGATATTGTCCATTGTTTTCCATCTTGAAAAGAATATTGTCCAATACAAAGTCACCATGACACAGCGTAGACAATGGCTCTCGCGATTCCACTGTCTTCATCATTACTTTATCAAACGCATTCGAGAGTAAGGCTTCTGCTTTATCACAAAAGGCTGTGTCATAACCCTGATTGCGGAGATATTCTACTGCTCGCGTCGCGGTCAAGTTAAGATAGATTATACGATTTTCATTTATCATTCTGTCGTATTTAATTTCTTGAAGTTGTTCTACGATAGCGAAAAATTTTTCGCGTTGCAGTTCCTTCATTACATACCCTTTTCCGTGGAATCGTCCAATCTCGCGCATCGCTGCCAATGTGTATTCTAAAGGAGTGTTGTATTTACATGGATGTGCACAAGAATAATATCCCTGTTCATTGACGTTCTCCAGAGCGATTATCGAATCAAAAGGCGATCGTTCGATGTAAAAGCACTTCGCAAAATTTTCATTTGGTTGGGCATACATGCGATAAAATAAAATTTCGTTATGAAATTGAACGTCGCTGCGAATTGTCTGTCTAAGAAATTCTAACTGTGTTGATTTCTTTAGTATCATAGAAAATTCTTCACTATGATTCTTTGTCCTATTCTTAAACTTCACGCATATATTATAGACAGTTGACATAATATTGCCTGTTTGTTTGGATATCTCATACTGAGCTTCGTCGACATTTTCTTTAAGATTCTCAATAATTTTTAATATAACTTCTTTATTCCATTTCTTAACGTCTTCAGTGTGGAACATTTTATTAGCAATAACGTAGTAACAACGTGTAAATTGTTATGCACGATTCTAAGAATCTATAAATGCAAGGCACTCTACAGACGGGTTCGTTATCTTGAATATACTGAAACTCATACCATATTGTCACTCTGTAATATTCTCCAGAGAGATTATAAATGTAGCTAATTTACTTTATAAAGATCGTAAATATAATGTCTAAAGTTGGGGTACTAAAAATTTATAATACTGTGATAACAGTGATGTATCAACATAAGATAGCAGTGTATGTAATTAATTCACAATTATATCTAGAGAATCAATGACTATAATTAGTTGATTAAAATTATGGTATACAATATTTTTCTATACAATATACAACATACAATATTACATGTACAGCGATATACAACATCTGATATAATTTTGCGATATTTTCGAAAAATTCGACAAAATTACATAGTATTATTATTATATGCTCAGTGATTAATTTTTAAAATATATTTTACAATAAATCGTCTTAAAAATGTGTTAAAATAGGGCAATAAGATGCAATCAGATTATTATCTAATTAAAAAATTTTATTTCTAGTGTTATAAATGGTATTATTAAATATAATCAATATCATTATCTAATAGCTTATCTCTATTCTACTTTTAAGTGAGTTTAGAAAATGATAAAATACTTTAAAATAAGAGACTAATGTCTTTTATATGCTTCACTCTGGAGGATTAAACGGTTCATCTCCGTCTTTCTTCTTTGGTGTTCGAATAGATGTAAAAAAAAAACGGGGTCACGAAAGATGCTTTCGCGAACAATACGCGGCCACTCGAAGAAAGCTGGAAGAAAGTAGATGAAATACGGAATCGTGCGAAGAGTAACGAATGACTAGAAACTGAATGACTCAATATAAAAGAACGTGAATCTTTTTGATTCGTAACATGAGATTAACGAAGAACATAATGGAAGCGTGACAAATTTAGCGAATATTTAATATTTTATAATGTTAGCAACATTTATAATGTTAGCAATATTTTTAAAGAACTATTGTTATTTACGAATTTTGAAAAATCAATTCTCTTATTTTATTATATTTATATAACTAAAAATATTTTCTTTAAAAATATTTCATATATTGTTCCTTGAAAAGATTTTATAAAAATTACATCACTCATAAATATAAATGCAAAATAATGTATATTAAGATCTGATAGACTGTGATCTTTCTAATTGTACACAGTTATTGTAATGATAATAGATATGTATATGCTGAAACGATGGATTATAATTAATTTAATGTTAATAATAAAATTATATCTTTTTAAGCAAAAAATGTTGTATTTCTTTTATCTTTTTAAAGTTAGATATTTTTTTGAAAGAAAGATTTTTTGTTACACAATTTTAAATAAAACAGCTATTTTAATATTTAATATCTCTAACGTATCCATTAAATTGATTTATTTATTAAGTATATTTTTACTTATACAGAAAATGTGTATTTAATATTTCATATTTAATATGCACGTAATTGAATCAAACATTTATATAATACATTAGACTAACTCCTATAGTTCATGTATAAATATTATCTTATGTAAAAGCAAGGGAGTGGATTTGCTGTATAGGAACATTAAGTAAAAAAGAGGCATCACAGAATCAAACCAGTTTCTTTGTAATTAGTACTGTATGTAAAAATATATAAGATGTCATTGTATTCTGCGCATGTCACACATAATTCTTGGCAGCAGTTAAAGGGACATAGTTAACAATCGCAGAAATACAAATGCTATGAATTGAAAACACTCATCTTTTTTAACTCATACTTTATAATTATTAATTGATGATAATCTACGCATCTCGGAATAAACGCATTGTTATTAAAAATATGTTAAACAATCAAGATCCATCAAATGTAATAAAATGTCAGCTAATATCTTGGATATTTCGTTTCCGCCGGATTACTTCAACACATTCCCATAATCTATGAATTTCATGTATGCTAATTGTTTAGAATCTATAGTGTAATACCCTCTTACTACCGGTAAGAAGAAGGATGCGATAATGAGATCAAAGAGACCACCTCTTCTGTAATCGTCCAGCAAGGCCTTATACGAGTATTTCTCGATATTCGAAACGCCAACCTCTAGAAGATATTTTTTCAGTGCATTGTGATAGACTCGCATTATTTCGAAGAATTTGTCTTTTATCATTTCATTCGAGCAGCACAGACAAATATACGTGGAAAGATCAATGACGGGAGTCGAGTATTTACAAAACGCGAAATCGATTAGTATTGCGTCATGTTTACCGTTTTCTGTCTTGAAGAGAAGATTGCTCGATGTAAAATCGCCATGACACAACGTAGACAATAGCTCTCGCGGCTCTACTATTTTCATCATTACTTTGTCAAACACTTGCGAGAGTAAAGCTTCCATTTTATCGCAGGTTACATCGTGACCATGATTGCGAAGATATTCCACTGCTCGTGTTGCGATTAAATTGATGAAATTCTTCCATTCATACTTCTCATTGTATCTAATTTCTTGAATTTGTTTCATAATATCGAAGAACTTTTCGCATTGCAGCTCCTTCATGATATATCCTTTACCGTGGAATCGATCCATCTCACGAAATGCCCGCTAATGTATATTCCAGAGGAATGTCAAACATGCATGGACAAAGACAGTATCCTCATTTGCTGATGTTTTCCAAGGCGACCACCGAATCAGAAGGCGGTTGTTCATTGGCATAGAAGCATTTTGCAAAATGTTCACCGGACTGAATGTACATCCGATAAAACAGTATCTCATTATGGAACTGATAATCAGTATGAGTCAGCACTCTACTTCCTTCATTCTGCATTGGTCTTTTCAATATTATAGAAAATTCCTCACTGTGACCGTTCTTATTTTTAAACTTTACATTTAGATAGTACTGTATAGATTACATAGTTAGTGAATCCGCAAACTTCATATTGAGCTTCATCAATGTTTGATCCAAGATTCTCAATAATTGTTGTTGTTATCTATTTGTCTTTTATCTATTTGTCTTCAACAAGCGACATTTTATTCATACTACATGAGAACTATTTTAATCGATTTTAAGTGCCAAAACAAAGCAATATTGAATGAAGTACATTCGTGAATTGCCCAAATTGCCACGATACTATGGCATAATATTTGCTTCTTTAACATTTGTCTTGTGTATACGTAAGATATATCCAATAAAATGATACGAAGAATGGAAGACTTTATAATAAAGATCAATTCAAGCACTTAATTCCTTGATACAAGGAAAAATTTAAGATTTGTTTGTAAAAGAAAGAATGAATGTAAATTATTCAAGCAAATGATAAAAGAAAAGTAATTAAAATTGTGAAATTGTTAGCTTTTATAAAACTATTCTTTCCTGTAGAGATAGGTTCATAACAGAAAATTTTATTGCCTGTAAAAGCAAGTAAATACATTTTTTCTCTGAGCTGGAGCATTTAATCTACGAGACTCATTATCAGCGCTTCTTTTATTTAGTTTTTGACGTAGAATTAAAAAACAGCGTTTTTCTCTTAGTATTAGTGCATTCTTTCCTTCTCTATGCAATTTGATTGAATTATTTAAAAAATAAATATTAAAAAAATAATTCTCAATCGGTACCCTGAGGAGACATTTTCTTGCAGATGCTTGTAATTTTTTCTTACCATCCAATATGCCATAAAATTGTCATTTATAATTTAATAGCTAGAGCAGTTATTATCGGAGCCTTCTTTTTACCAAAAAAATCTAAAAATTTGAGAATGGTTATTCTTTAAATATTATTTTTAATAGAATTAATTATAAAAACTTTATTTAATGGAAAGTTATTCTCTAAGTCTAAATCAGCGGATAATCATTGATATCAGTGTCAAATATGTCACTGATAATTAGTAAATAAAATGTAAGATCGCTAATCTATCTAATCTTTGTTATATAATCTAACTAATCTTGTTTTATTGTTTAAATTCAGTGAATGTAGTATTAGAAGATTGAAATTAATATGCAAATATCAGTATTTTAATTAGATAATGCTCCAACATTCTCCTTTTTTAATTTTTTAATTTTACTAATTATCTAATGCCAAGTATGCCACTAGATAATTAGTGACTATGATCTATTGATTCAGATTTAGAGAGTAGATATATCTAAGAAGAGAAATTATGACTTATTAAAGAAGAAAAATCTGAGAAACGTTTCATTATGTTTCCATATTAAAAATATCTCGGAAAGAGCGGTAGCAGTGATAAATAAATTAGAATAGATTGAATTTAGAGTTATCAATAAATTTAATAAGATAATAAAAGTATAATAAGGGTGATAGTTAATAACGAAAAATAATATTTATATAAAATTCCGTGCAATGACTGTAATATGACTTCATATGTAGGACAGACTAAAAGAAAATTGGGAACGAAACTTAAAGAACATAGTGGCAATATAAAGTCAAATCCTTCAAAGCATAGTTATTTCAGAACGCATTACAAAACTTAATCATTTTTTTAATTGGGACGATGCATGTATATTAAATTCGAAAAATAATTTCCAAAAAAGAACGATTTCTGAAATAATCCATATAAAAGAACAGAATACATAAAGATATGAAAACAAAATAAATATACAGATTAGCAGATCTTACATTTTATTCACTAATTACCAGTGACATACTTGACACTGATATCAGTGATTATCATCTGATTTAGACTTAGAGAATAACTTTCCATTAAATAAAGTTTTTATAAAACAAAGATATGGAATTATTAAATAATGCTTATTTTAATATTCTCAGTGAACTTTCTAATTATGGACGCCAAAATTAATGTATATCCTTTATTGACAACTTTGTATCGATTTATATTCATAATTGATAATATTCAAATGAGTCGAAACGTGAGTCGAAATGTATGTAATTATATTCTTACATGATATATTTCTATCAGAATCGAACTGGAACTTCTGGCATGACAGACCAGTGCGCTATCTGCTATGCCACGTACCATATGTTTTTTATGTAATTTATATTACTGAACTACTTTTAACTCGTGATGAATAGTCAATATAGATGAAATTAAAATAGGGGGGAGGGGGGTGATTATAGTTAATTTATATCTCATTTGTTACATACCGCTGATAAAGCGTTCTGTATTACCCGAAACATTCGGTATTATCAATTTGGATTTATGTTGAATAAATTAGATTTTTAATATTGTACATAGATTTTGCTCATTTAAATTATTGGCCTTTATTTATCACTTTATTGTTTGTCACTAATATGAACTGTTTTTATTATTGTTATTAAAAAATAAATTTATTTAAAGCTGTAGGTTATGTAAAATTTATTTTTTACGTGAATTACAAGAACATTGAAATGAAAGCGAATAAAGTGTAAAATATTTTGTTTAATAAATTGAAAGAGCTATCTGTTAATTAGTCTATTATTGTTATCATTAATAGTATGATAAAGATAAGGAGAGGGGGAGATCGCCCCGGTGCTGTCGCCATAACTCAGAAATCCC
>Ga0157364_1007550_pt1 | contig 11251 bp, 3 predicted proteins | sample AttsexASBM2_FD_111476 | JGI IMG/M metagenome (GOLD analysis project Ga0157364, IMG submission 111476) | Fungus gardens microbial communities from leaf cutter ant in Ribeirão Preto, State of São Paulo, Brazil - Atta sexdens ASBM2 | ecosystem: Host-associated > Fungi > Mycelium > Unclassified ...
ATATATATATATATATATATATATATATATATATATATATATATATATATATATGGTATATATAGTAATTCAAGATTGAATTATTTAAGCATTTAAAGATTCAGCTTCGACTATTATAAGCATTTAATTTCTAGTATTGATTGTGTTCTCACATAAGCGGTCTAAAAATAAAGATTCTTAATATTGATTATAAGAGTAACTTATCGATAACTAAACGAAATAATAGTGAAATCCAGGCATGGAAACTGTGCCATTCTATTATGAATTATTAAGAGAAAATTGATGAAGTGTTAAATATCATATTCAAGGCAGATCTTGCATAATAATAATACTTTTTGTGAATTTATATAATTTCCATCAAACACTGAACATTGATTATGAAGAAAATACAGAATCTCACTTGCATAATTATAAGTCTCGCAACACTTAATGGAAACATAACGGAAACGAATATATCATGTCACACAATATCTATGTAACATTTTTTTATTTTTGTTTCTTGACATGAATACTTCTATCTTGCATTTAAATTTGAAATGCAAATCTTTTATTTCCTTTGCAACTGTGCGCGTTGTCGCTGTTTCTACTTCGGTCAGTAATTACATCGCGCGATTTTTTACTTTTTTTTACTTCGCTAATATACTCTTTTTTTACTTCGCTAATGTACTCTTCTGCGACGAGGAAACTCGTCGTATTCGTTATCGGCTCCTCTGTCTTTCCCGCGCAGAGAGGTTTGTTACGATTCTGTATTCCTCGACAGCGAGACAGTTTCGGAGCACGAAAAGATAATGTTTCGGTGGGTGCGTGTATGCGGCCTGACGCGTCTCAGCACGAACAATGACGCGATAATGTGTCTAGATACCGCTGACTGAACGCGCGCGCGCTAACGTCGTCCCAGATGCAGAGACGGAATGTTAACGTAACGCGAGCACGTCCACACGTTAAATTTGTACGCGGGAATGTATCTGTTGGTGTGCTACATGCTTTGTGTACGTGCATTAACGATCGCGCCAAGTTCGTTGATGAAAATGAGTATACGCGAGAATCACACGATAAATAAATTAATTAAACCGTTTATTAACGGAATAATTAACAGGTTATTTGGTGATATCAGCGAACAGCATGACGTCAACACAAGTAGATTGTCTATCACTTTGTAATATAAAAAAATTTGCGAGATTATGTATTGCATATTTATAAGAATTATTTTTTGTAATATTGTACGATAATTGTACAATACATAATTGTTGAATATCTTGCATGTTATAAATACTTTGTTTGATTAATCTAGATTAATCTAGATTGAGACTTTATAAGCTTCCATAAGTTCCATAAAGCGCAAACTTTAATCTTACATTTTTGCGTTTTATTTCCGAGTAATATAAAAAATAACAGTATAAAAAGATACACAAATTCTCTTTTAACTATACACTGCGATAAAAAATTGTTTTAATGAATTTTTTATGTATGTTTGTTTGTTGAACATGAATCTTTTTCTAAATTTAGCCATCATAATTTTGAGAAAAATCTCGAGGCAAAAAACGTACGATCTTGAGAATGTTCATGATATTATATCACTGACAATATATTTGTCGTTAATGCCATGTGAAAATATCAACTTTTATTTTTAAAATGCATTTTATTTCATTTTGTTATATTTCATTTTTTTAAATACAGTTTGAAAATAATTTGAAAAAAAATTTGAAACTAATGTTCTTTTTCTATATATAATACATACAGAGTGTCTGGTAAGTTTTGACAAAGCGCTCGTGTGTACATAAAACGGAGTAAACTCAATCAAAAAGTCCTCTATCATTTTGCAATATTCGCAATAGTTAACGAAATATTAATTATTAAAAATCGCTGAATATTAGTTTACAATAATTTTGTACTCAAATACTATCAACTTTACAGAAAAATAACGAAAGATAAAAATTGTTTATTTTTTTTCTCTTTTTATTTTCTTCTTATAAAGTTCTGAGAATTTTTTCAGAATTGTTTCAGAATTTTTTAATATCGTATATTCTCATGTTGGAAATATAAGAAAATTCAGTACTAAAAAGTTGATAAAAAATTTTGAAAAAATTCTTAGAATTCTACGAAAACAAAATAAACAATTTTTATCTCTTGCAATTTTTCTGTAAAGTTGACAGTATTTGAGTAAAAATTTATTGAAAACTAATATTCGGCAATTTTTAATAATTAATATCTTGTTAACTATTGCGAAAATTGCAAAATAGTAGAAAACTTTTCGATAGTTTAGTCCCCTCTACCTACACACGAGCGCTTTGGCAAAAAGCCACTCTTATTAGACACCCTGTATAAGGAAAAATCATTTTTTTCTATCTTTCGCGCAAAGCTGGATTTCTGCGGAAAGTAATCTGTTATGTGCTATGTGGAAGTAGATGCTTTTGTATCTGTATGACATAATCGGATCATATTGAATAAAAAAATGGAATTGTCAAAATAGAATATACGACTATATTCAAATTGCAATATTTCGAAAATGACAAATTATGCCGAAACATAAACTATGAAGCATTTTAAAACTATTGTATAGTTAATACTCTCTCTCTCTCTCTCTCTCTCTCTCTTTCTCTCTCTCTCTCTCTCTCTCTCTCTGTCTCTCAAAGTTGTGACGTGATAACCAAATTTGGAAACTAAATTCACGTTCATACCTCAAAACTGTGGAATCAATACCTTAAAAACTACGAAAATAATTACATTTATTCAGGTGCAATGATTTCAAAGTATAAATTGGACTAAAGTTATTCATGCTGATAATTAGTTTTAATTTATAATTCTGTTTATTAAGAATTGATGCGATCGAAGTTCATAGTTCCTATTACATATGAATCATTTCTCTTACCTGTGAATTTATCACTTATGGGAAAAAAATTGTTGACGCGATAGTCTTCTTCCGCTCACTCTAAATAATCTCGTTATCTCATCGAACTTCAAATTAATTCCGCGAATCGCGGATGCGAATCATCCGCGGTCGAATTAATCTTCACCAGTGAAGGAAAATAACGAGTTCGGTATTGTTGCGGTCGTCGCTGCATGTGGTCTGTCAATACGCGAAAGAGCTGCGGCGGACGTGTACACGTCCACCTTTTTATTTTCAATCGAGAATGCGAATTGCAATCGCCCCAGATTTTTACCGATCCTCTTCTTGCGTATTAATGTGACAAGCACCAATCGTAAATCAATCCCATTTTCAAATTCAGACAGTCAATTTATTTTTCAGTTTTCCGACATGACATATTCTTAATTTGCTAAGCCGAGTCAACAGCAGTGGTAAAACCACTAGATGTGAATCAGACATTAATTTCGGATCACTTTTTATATTTATATACTTATAGTATTTTTCATTAAATATACATATCACAAGATTCTTTAGCATTTGTTTTATCTCTTTCAAGTGTCAATTGAAAGTCAATTGAATTTAATTTATTAGGAATAGCGTTACACATTGATGTTTATTGATGTCAATAATATGTGCCTTTCTACAAGCGACACAGTGCGACACAGTGATCATGTCATCTTTGTTTAATATTGACAAACAACAAGGATGTAATGATCCATTTGTGTCATTTGTGTCGCTTGGAAGGCACACTAACTAATTAAATTTGTAAGGTTAACTAACGAGAAAGTGTATATATTTTTAAAAATTCATTCAAAATGTAACATCATAAGAATTGCCTTATGGCTTTTATAGTAGACAATAAATAGCATTAAGATGAAATCACACGATAATCGATTTCTTGAATGATAAACATGCATGCATGCTGCTTTGCTTTGATGCATATAGTCTGATATTTAACAAGTAACTATAAAATTAGCAATTATTTCTTTTGATGCATGCAAGGAAATAAACTATAAAGTAATCCATAATAATAAATATAAAAATCATGTATATGCAGCATGCAGTGTTCAATGCATGAACGAATTCTAATATACTTCTAATATATTCAAAGCAGGCATAACTGTATATTATCAGTTAAGAAATCGAGCATCATGTGATTCCATTTTTAGATTTTATGAAAAAAATCAATGTTATGCTCCGTTAGGATTAAATGTGTCCGCGGTGTTGTTTAATCACTATATTATAACGATACTTTTATTGCGTAAATTTATTATAAAAATGTTTAAAAACTTGTCAAATCTTATAAATGATGCTATCCCAAAAAGATTTATTTGTTTCAAGTATCAAAATAAATTATAAAATATACATATAAAGCATACATGTCTATATGTAAAAAGTGTTACTATTCATAATTTAACTATTTTTTATTGCTACGTTCAATTTTGATCAACTTTTAAAATTATCATTGATTTTTAATTGTCATTAATTTTAAATAAACTTGGATATGTTATAAAATTACATTATTATCCACAATTAGACCCTAGAATTAGATGTGGATCATCAATTATAATTTCGTTATACATACTAAGATGATGCATGCGCAAATCATTTTTATTATTCTTATGGAATGTAGTAACGCTATCAAAAAGGCTAAAGCATTTGATGAATTGATACACAATTAGTACATGGAGTTTAATTGTAGATAATTGTCATTATTTAATTCAAATGGTATCAAATTAAAATGATAATGAAATAAAATAAAATCATCCATGTAATGTAATTTTTTATCAATCGTAATTATTAAATATTTTATTAATTGTTTGATATTGTTCCGAATAAAAAAAGAATATGAATTTTTTTTTTAAGCGTGATCCATTACTAGTGGTTTTATTCTAATATATATGAAATTAATAATTTAAATTTCATGTTTCTATCGTGTAAAATATTAATGACTGCTTGTAAAATGGGAGATCGATGACGCATGCATCATAGAAATTCATTAAAAGTTTAAAATATCTACAATACTACGCATATTTATTAAATTCTCTAAAAGCCTAGACTCATTCATTTTGATTTATACTTAATATCAGAATTATTATCAATTCATTTGCCGCCGATAATGCATATTACGAATATCAAGAATTAAAGAGATCAATAAAGAATTAATTATGGCATTGGAGAATTAAAACTAAATTTGTATTTCACGATATGTATCGTATTCTACTATCGACGATTACTTTATTTATAAATTTTATTAATTTGCAAGTATGATTTTCCTTATAAATCTTACATCGAATGCTAAAATTGTTGTGTGAATTACATTAATATTATCGTATAAAAAATATTAAACTGAATATTTCTATCTTAAATAAAAATTCTTTTATATATTTATATATATTTTATATTTATATTATATTTTTTTTAAATGAAATTTATTAAGTTTAAAAAAATAATAATATGCAAATAATTACTGATTCTTTTTCTTACTTCAAAATTATTTATGTCTTAATATTTCAATCGAGGAAAAATTCATATCGAATTTCTTAAATTTAAATAGTCTTATAGATGATGTTTTACGAGACACTCCGTATAGAATTTTGCTCTTGATAGACTAGCGTTTTGAACGAACCAGTTATACTCGAGGGCTATTGATTATTCATTATTCATAAATTTACATCGTGTAATCCCGACCTCGGTTTGCAATCGCGAAGATTAGGTTCAAGGGTACGTTGCGTAAATATGGGTGGCAAAAGAGTTCGGAGCGATAGAGATGAACTCGATTGACGTACACTGCGCACCGCATATATGTATAATAATTGTACACTTATGTTGATGGAATTCTAACGAAAGATTATGTTTATCGATTATTATTCAACAATATAGCGAGCGTGATAATAAGTACTGTTGGACTATGTCGATTACTGGTTTTTTTTATATTACAGTAAATTGAAGTTATATGGATTTCAATATGTTTTAAAAAAATATGTTGAAACATTAAATATTATATTATGAATTTTATTGGATTTAAAATAGAAGTTGTATTTCTGTAAAAATATAGATATATTTTTCAACATTTAGAGAATTGTGTGTTTAATTTAAATTTATTTTAAAGGGTAAATTCGCATTTTCAGCAAATTTGGCAGTGCGTAGGGATTTGCCTTTGCTATTAACGACGTAGTAATTCTGAAGCAAGGGCTTGTACTGTGAGGATTCTCGTTGCAGTCACAAAATGCACCGACCCGAAACGCTACGGCACGAAAGCAATCCACGGAATTTAATTAAACCTCGTGTTTTTTTTCAACCACGAACTCGCATCCGTCTGCGTGCCAACTAAAGTGGATATATACCACGAAGATTTCTGGCTTCAAAGGCATGATGAACTTAGCTCCAGAAAACGGGAACTTTAAACGGAATAAACCTAATAATGGACCTCACTTAATTACATCGTGCTTCTTAATTACGCATTCTTGATGAGTGAGAATTAAAAGTATTATATATAGAGAAATTATCACAAAGAAATTTATTCTTATCACATTTTAACATTACGAACTCTATTATAGTAATGACATGAATTGTACGCCACATTAATTTAATGATAAATATAAGAATAAAAATGCAGTAATATATAACAATGAAATATTTTATATTATTTATGTACATATTTATAACATCAACTATTAATAATTTCGCTATCATTGTTTACTACAATTAAATCTTGATAATTGTGTTAATATAATTCATCTACAAATATTTATTACAATTGAATAAATAATTAATTATCAATTGAAATTATAGAATTACTTAATTCGAAAATATCTATTTTAACATTTTATTTATTTTTTTACATTTTATTAATTAATTTATTTTCAAAGGATGCTGTGAGATTTTTTAGCCCATTCTACGATTGCGTAAGCATAATTATAAATGGTTATAAGAATTGAATAACCAATCACACTCGAATATTCTTTTTATATTCTATGATTCTTACGGTCAATTCTTCAATTATAATCACTTACAACTATATATTGCTTACGCAATTGTATAATAGAATAGACTTTAGATGATATAAAATATTAAATAAGTATTTATGACTCGCGTTTTTTTCCTACGTAATCGCTCGAATGAATTTCCATGGAAACTGTTGCGATAGTTTACAAGATTAAGTTATTTTTCTATGGAAATAAGCAAATTGATGAAATTTATTTTTATAAGAATTTTTTTTATAATGTCACTCTTTTCTAGGTACATGAAATCATCACATCATTTTTCTACGATCAAACAGAAGAGAAATACTTTTCGCCGAAAATATACGTAAATTCAATATTATTTCTTATTTGGTAATATTATTAGAATATTTTTTTTATATACTATTTTTTTAAATACTATTATAATTTAAATTAAATGTTAATTACATTGACTGATGTTGACACTGTTAACACTGATTTTATCTTATAAAAATGATTATATAATGACAAAGATTTAAAGTATGTAGTTTTCAAAAAAGATAATGTTAAATTACATTCTGATTATAATTATGCTAAATATTTTGGTGTCTATTTTTTAATTCTGCTAATTATTATTATTATGATTTGATCTTTTTTCTTTTTTTAAGAAAATTATGAAATAAATTGAGCGATAGAAAAACGATTTTGACTTCCGCCAGTCATACCTCCTTGAAGTTAAATAAAACGCAAATCATGCTCTTCAAGAGTCAGCTAATTTTAATCTTTTATTCTTTCTTCTTCTCAGATTTCTTCGTTGAAGATAAGATAAGATAAACCTATATGGATTTTTTGCGACTGATACATCGTTATATGACTAATGACAATGAATATCTCTTTTCGCGTTTCAAGTATATATTATTAAGACTTATTTGATTTTATCGTTGAATATAATACAGCTTATTAAAATTATTCTTCTCTTTTAACTTTATTAATAATAATAAGTGTAATATATGTGAATAAGATTACTGTATAAGATTACTGTATAAGATTATTATATAACAGACTTTTAATACAAGATTTAATCATTGTCATCACATTTTAATATTACAAATTTTCTCCATATTTTGATTTTTCTATATACGTATAATAGATTTCTATATCATGATATATTTAATTAATATTTGTATTTATGACGCACAAATATAGTTAATCAAATTGAGCAAATTTTCAAAGCACTTATGTTTTTTTCATAGATACATAAACACACATACGCACAAATCATAATTATGTTTTCAGAATTTACGGCACGCGTGTTACCTATGCTAATGAATCGCCAGTGTTAACCAAAATTATATCCACGATATATCTTTATTAAGGAGAGTTTTGGACAACTCTCTGCATAAATCTAACGATCTTGTAATAAATATAATTAAATGATAAATTCAGTTGTAGTGTTGTACGGTCCTTATAGATTTCATTGGACGCGTTTACCTCACAATCGTCGATGTAAACTACAGCAAACAAATAAAATATTTGCAATAGTGGCTCTCAAAGTGGCTCCGTTTACACGCGGCACTAACATTTTTATACATCTCATCAGTGTGTGTTCCACTCAATCCGTTCTCGAAACAATTTTTAATTAAACCAGTTGTTTCAATAAAACTATAAAACTAAGCTTCAACATCATAATTATCATGTATTTAGCAAAAAAATTATTTTCTCAATGTTTTTGTGAACGTGAGTGTCCCTGTATGCGATAAATTACCATAATGATTGCTAGAGACGCATGTTCTCTTAAAGCACAGTAAAACAATGACAAATATGGAAAAAACTATTTTACTTTTTCCTCTCTCGATTATATTTGTAGTTGCGTAATGATGATAATATGCATATATAAATGTAAAGTGGAATATTTCGATCTTTTTCTTCGTAATGATGTCTTTTTATTTAATTTATAGGAATAAGACTTTGAGGAAAGACAAAACTATTCAGAACATCGCTATGATAAGCGCAAAAATGGCGAGTGTACGATGTTTTATTGATTATATACGTTCTTAATAATTCGACACAAATGTACATAGAAATTACAAAAACTTTGTATATATATCTTTCATGCAATAATTTATGGTCGTAATTATATAACGAACATAAAGCAAAAGAAAACGTTAAGCGAGGAATGTGAATGGTTAGTCGATCGGTGAGTAAGATAATATTCTTTAGATGTGTTTAAAGATAAAATCGCATATGTAGAAAAACTTGGAACAAAACAAGAATGTTTTATACATAAAAGGAATAAAATTTTCTGTATCATTTATTTGATTACAACCGTACAAGATAAAAAATGAAATTTTCCAGAAAATATATTTGTATGTCTTGTATGAATCATAAAAATTTTGGGATTTTAATTTTAAAATGCAATTGTAATATGTAATAAATAAATGATTGTAGAGGAATAAAAATATTTTTAAGATGTTTTTTTCTTTTTTTTTATGTTCCTGTTAATTTTTGAGTTGTTAAAAAAAAAATCACAATTTTTTTAGTTGCATCATGTCATTGTTGTAGCAAATGAATACATAAAATGAGATGAATAAGGCGAAATTGCATGTCATCGCAATTAGGTGTCGCGCTTAAAAAGACGAAACAATTTTCATCCCGAGAACGAAATTCGCATAATCGAGTTATTCAATTTTCAGCTCTTTTATTTTTTTCTATTTCTCTGCTTTCCCGTCCATTTACTTCCGTTTCCCTTCTCGGGGGATCGATCAAAGTAATCGTGCCAACGACGGGATGCAGAGGGAACCGTTATTCACGAACGTTACGATTCTAATTACAATAAAGCCGATTTTAATAATACGACAGGATTCGTGGAACGCAATAAGAACGCCTCTTTATGCTCCTATTAGACACGACAAAACAGTACCCCCATCCGGCTATTTTTTCGCCCTGGGTATATTATATCCCCTCCGTCGGGATATAACGACGCGTTTCGCGGCACGCCGTGATTCATCGTCAGTGACGATGCAAATGTTTGAGCAACCTGTTATCTCGAGAGACCACCGGTCCACTACCTCCTTTTTACGCGAGACTCGCCTTTTTATCTCCTCGTCCTCCTCACTTTTTTCCATCCTCACTTCTTCTTTTATTCGCCGCAAATTCGTGACCGACGAGAGCTCGCGGGAATCGTAAATCATGGATATTGGATGGTGTCGATTCTTCTGCCTCTCGCTGGGATCGCCATTAAAGGGATACTTGATATACGCCAGCTATATCGCGAGGGAGAAGGTTGGATCGTTTTCACACCTCATTATCACCGACTTTGTGCACGTGCGCTTTGGCATGTCGCGTTGTGATAACCGACAAGCGTTGGACGATGTCTTTTTGTGGTTGTAGCTGTTCAAGTGTCCGAGACTTTCATGAGATAAGTTTGAAATGAAATTTCGCGATGCCATTAAAATTTTTTAACGAAAAAAAGAGGTAAAAGAAGATGAGACATTATAAATGAATTTCGGAATTTTAATAGAAAAAAAATTATGATAAAAAATTTAATCTAAAAATTGTAATAAAAACTTGAAAGATGAACAATTGTTTTTTGTTCATTTTCTTGTTAGTTAATTTATGAAATGGACAATTACACGCACACAAGTTGTTGCTTGTAATAAATATGCGAGTTGAATCCTGCACCCATCTAAAAATAAAATACTTTGTAAATAATTGAGAAGGTTTAGTGTCAAAGAGTAAATATGTTTGCAATTAAAACTATACTCAAAGTGACGGAATCATATGCGAAGAGCGCAATAAAGTGTTAGAAGAAATCTAAAACTCGTCGAGATCATCATTATTAATATGTAATTGACAAAGAACAGTCTTTACAGTTTACGCGTATGTAATATACCTTATATAGTATCACATATGGGTGGAGCTCGATGTGGAATGTTTTATTGTTCACACACAACATTGTCGCGAAACATTTTTACAATTCAGAATATTTCGCAATATGCATAATTTATCCATTCGTTCGTGTGGCAGTCATCGATGCAGTCATCTGATGACATGTATTTAGATCATACAATCGCTATTCTTCTTGATGAGTAATATGGAGTGTCCCAGAAAGTGAATGCATTAAATTTAAATTTGAAACCAGGCAGTTAATAAAATTTTGTGTCGAAGTAATAAAATTTTTTTATTATAAATTGAAAATCAAGAATTTTCTTGCAAATTAAGCTTGAATGTCGAGAATAAGGCGTAAGATGTTCGTTCAATTTTAATACTTTATTTTAACAAATTTTTAGGTGTCTACTTGTTAAAATATAAAAAATTATTAAGATTTGAAAATTGTAAAAAATTGTACGACAAGCATTCTCTTTCTTCGTAAAAGCTATGTAGAAATTTCACATTTCCAAAATAATTCAATCAATAACGATACTGACGTATCTAATAAAAC
>Ga0157364_1007551_pt1 | contig 11251 bp, 7 predicted proteins | sample AttsexASBM2_FD_111476 | JGI IMG/M metagenome (GOLD analysis project Ga0157364, IMG submission 111476) | Fungus gardens microbial communities from leaf cutter ant in Ribeirão Preto, State of São Paulo, Brazil - Atta sexdens ASBM2 | ecosystem: Host-associated > Fungi > Mycelium > Unclassified ...
ATTAGCTTTGATTATTATATATGAAAGAAAAATAACTTGTTCCAAAGTATGTTTGTTATCGTTTTTGTTTCATCTTTTAGCATCTTTGATTTAAAGAACAATTCAAATAATTTTTGAGATAAATTAAAAAATACAATATAATATAAAGAGAGTTAAAAAAAAAAATATATATATATATATATATATATATATATTGATAAAGTCGATTTTCTCGATATAATGTTAATATATAACTGTTGATAATCGTTTAATTTGATATCGACTACATTTTCCATTGAAGAAGATCGACATTTTATCAACGCTGCATTGAGAAAATTGAAATTTTGTGTATGCTGCATTGATAAAATTCTTTCGAAGATCGATATAACACACTTTTAATATAATTATAATCTTATATTGGAACCAAATTACGGCGCTGATGATCGAAAATTTCCTAATCATTAGAGGAGTTATATTTTCGGCTCGTTAAATGCGAAAATTAAATCGCACAAGTGGGATTGAATTCGGATCTACAGATCGCGAATAAATCACATCGAGCGATAAATCGGATTCTCGACTAAAAAGATCTGTATAATAATGTTTAATAATCTTTTTAATAAAATAATTCACAATTATGTTTCAGATTTCTCTGAATAATGTAAAATTTAATAATGAAAGAATCGTGCATGTATTATTCTTATAAATTAAATTAAATGGTTATTGTTTTGTGAATACTACTCATATATTTTATATATATATATATATATATATATATATATATATATATATATGTATATGTATATAAAAAATACTAAAAATAATAAAATTGAAGAGTATACTGGGCAGTATCTTGTTATCTACATTTTTATCCAGAGATATTTCTCTTCCTCCTCCTTCCTCCCCTCTCTCTCTCTCTCTCTCTCTCTCTCTCTCTCTAAACACCCATATTATTCTGCTCTCGAATCATTCACTCCGAGAATATATCTATTCAGAAAATAGATATACACCTGGATTTTGAACTTTAAGGCTTCATCAGACTTCACGGATTTTATTGGAATTTGACGTACTTCGCCGCTTTCACTTCATCGCGCAGAATTCATCGAACTTCATTGGACTTTATCGGACTTGGAGAAATTCAACGTACTTCTGACAGTAGGTTGTACACCGGGATTCAAGAATGATTACTTCCTCGATTCACTTTCTATATCGATCATACACTTTGTGTACTATGTAGCTACTGTTCGCTATTTCTCATTAACAAATAATAAAAGCTACTTTAAGATAGATTTAATGATTTATATACAATTGTATATCGATTATTATGGTATTTTTGTGTCGCTTACTTGTTCTCGTCGGCAGAAATAAAAGAATGGTCAGGCCAAACGTCCACATAAATGTCTTGCTGATGGAGGGTCTCTTCATGATCCACGGTTTGTTTACTTGGAAAAAAGTGGGATGTGCTTGTGTCGAAAGGTAGTCTCTCGGTAATGATCAGAGAATGCCTTCGGCTACTGCCTCCTTCCATACACTGACAGCAACAGGAGCATGGTGCCTACGCACGAAAGAATCAGGGGATACATTTGTCATCGTATTAAATCAATCTCGCGTGGGCCTTATGTAATGAATCGTAACCGCGCGATAATTGTCGTCTTGGCCTTAAAGTCCAATTACGACGCAATTCTTGACGCGCGCATATATATTGCGGAAATCAGAAATTCGCGAGAAACACAGAACAGCTTGATCAAAATTGAAATTATACCGCATGCGGAATATTACATACTGCGTAATCGCGGTGAATTATTATACAATATAGACAACATATGATTTTAATTTTTAAATTATAATAATTTTATTCGCAATTTTTATGATTATATATAATTTCCTATGTGAAACACAAGCTATAATTTAGAGTACTATAATTATTTTTTTAGATTATATATATACGAGAATAAATTTAAGATTTTCCATTTGCTATTTATCGATTGGAATTTTCTGGACACGTTCATTAAAATCAGAATTTCCAAAATTGGCGAGATTTCCTCGCCAAAAACTCTCATTCAACTTTTTATCAGCAAGTTTTTTTTGTCACCCTTGAAAGTTACATGAGACTCAAGTCATTCGCGATTTAATTGTAACCGACAATTTCGACGCAATGAAAATTCCATTTGCCAAATATGCATTATAAGAGATTTGAACGGCGCGATGCATCAGTAAGTTCTTGAACTTGCTCATTATGCCAAAGTAAAGTTTGAAGTTGATAAGTATAAACTTTGATAAATACACTATTCAATACCGTACATATATATGTGGGAAGTTAATCTTCAATTTTTTTATGAATGATAGAAAAATAGATAGATTGGTGTAAAATCTATTTTCGTAATCTATAAAGAACTTATTGAAATTACAAATGTGTTTTGTAGTTGGGTAAAGTCACACGTGAAATGTGAGTATAAAGTTTTGAGTATAAAATCTTTGTGAATCGATTGTCGACATAACAATTCTTCAAAGCTGACGCGCGATCTGCAGAATCCGTATATGTAAAGACAAACTTTATCGCGCTTAAATATTGTGTATATATTATAGCTTCAATCGATAGTAAATATCGCTCGAATTGTCTTTTAATTACTATTTTATATGCTTTTTTCTATTATATGAATCAAAAAAATAAATTAAAATAAAATCACAAACATTGAGAATATATGTGTATGTCAAATAGTTTTTTAACTGCATCGATCGGATTTATTTTAATTCGGGAATGTGAGAGAGAGATGTAAAAATCTATATATATAGCTTAATTTCTATTTTCTAAAATAAAATTCCTGTTTACAAATAGTGCAAATACAAAAATGTAAATAAATATACATGGTATAAATTGTATTCAAAAGTTATATTTACAGATTGTGACAATTTTTAAATTAAAATTTTGTTATTTTATTAATCTAATCATGTTCTGAAAATGTTAAAAAGATATATTTCAGGAAATTCAATATTAATTAAATTACTTTACATGTAAGCATTGACCTTAGAATGACAGATGTATAAATAACTAATAAGCAATAAAAAAAAAAAATATATATATATATATATAATATGTACGGAAAAAGCAATATTATATAAAGGATTTTCAATCAATTTTTCTGGTTTTCTAATATATGTATATCATACAAGAAAAAATTTGCAAAATTCAAATCATAAGATATAAGTTTCTACATAAAATTGTATCTACATAAAATTAAAACAATTGAAGAACATATTATGCGCTATATATTTTGTTAAGTATATTTCTAAAAAGTTTTAGAATTCATGATTAATTTCAACATCGTTTAGTTTCAACATCGTTTCTTTTCCGTAAATAAAAAGTGAAATAAAATATTAAATAATTTAGCTATAAATCTTCCTTGCAATGTAATATGATAGTTGATTAAATTTGCAAAGTTAGCATAAAATTATTCAATATAAGCTATAATTATATTAAAATTTATGATTGCTACTAAATGTATCCTTAAAAAGTATGCACAAATGGGATTTGTCTCGGGACGTAAATGTACATATATGCGATAATCTCAGATTTATATACTGTAACATTGTTAAAGATTTTAACGTTAATGATAAAATATTAGTATTTATTTAATATTATTATTTATTCTAATATTATTATTTATTCTAATAATGCTCGGTTTAAAATTTACTTATGAATTAGGACTGAATAGTGATATTAGTATAATATAGAAGCATATAAACTTATCTCTTTTTATCTTTTTAAACCATTAAGTGTCAATATTTGTAACTATAAGTGGTTCAATTTATTAGGTATTAAAAATATTCTTTAGAAAAAAGAAGCAATGTGTAAATCGGATGAAATAAAAAAGCCTATATTCTTGAATTCATAAGAAAAGAAAGATAAGGAAGATAAAGACTAAAGGAATATAAAATCCCAAGAATCGTGTGAAAATGTCAACGACACGCCGCTCATATCCGAGGATTATTATGCTCTGCACGTCGTTGAGCAGAGCACATAGAGATGACGTCAAGCTTCTGGGTGAATTATTCGCTTATTCAGTCATCTGACCCAGCGGGACCAACTGTTCACCATGCAACGGGTGGCTCTATCAATTATCCAGACTAGCCGCGGAAGTAAAATCCGCATAATAATACATACTACGGAAAAAGGGTTGTGTATTACCTTTACACTACATTACTCCACCAATCGTTTGCTTTACATCGCTTCTCGTAAGATATGTTGCTGTTTCGTATGCACGTGCAATGTTCTTTCCTTCTTTAATGGAGAAAAGGGTGTATCGCACAAATAATTTTTTGATTAAACCGATGTATCAAATTCTAATCTATTCCGCGAAAGGCGAGAAATCGGTCGTTTAGGATGACAAGATAGAGAAAGTAAGAAAAAAGAGAAAAAAGGAAAGAGATGCATTCAAACGTACCGACTGCGTGTTTGTAATGTAAACCTCCAAGAGGCTCAACGCGATACAGCGCGATTGGTAGCGACACCGACTGACTGAACTCTGTCGCAGTACAAGCTCGTTCCTCTTATACGGGTCGATCGAATACGTTTCGCGCATCGCCCCTCTCTCTCTCTCTCTCTTTCTCTGTTTCTCCCTTTCTCGCTACGCTGGGATGAAGCCACTCCTATAGTAAGGTAACATACCCCCTGCTATCGTTATCGTCGTCACCATCGTCGTTGTTGCTAATATCTACAAAAAAAAATGCATTCGTTGTAGTCGCTATCGCAAAATCACGTTTTATAATTTGGATTGCAATAACAATTAAAGTGAAATTCATTTGGAGATATAAGCTGATTATATGAAATTATGTAAGTTTGGAGCGAATGAAAAATAGTTGGGAAACTTTTCTTTTAAAGTAAGATATTACCCTTGTTGCAATCATTAGTTTCTCTGATAAAGCTAATTTATACACATTTCAGATAATGATATCGCAAATTAAATGTCCAAGTAGCACAGTAGCGTTTGCAAAGCGCTAAAAAAGCAGTTGTATGCACTTTATTTAACGCTTTATAAGCGCTGTATGTTACTTGGGCGGATAAAGAAAAGAAGCATATCAAAATTTAAAATTATAAATTTTAAATATTGCACATAAATTTTAAGAATCGCACATGGCTGAATGAAACTCAGCCTGCAATTTGCTACGTAGGATGTCCACGAATATTAGAGATTTACGCGATTGCAGGCTTAAAAGCAATTCCGAAGTTTGCTTGTATGCTGTGCGAGATATTTTCTTATCTCTGATAAAATTTTAATTTTTTACGATCATGTAGGTAAGTGATATATCACACTTGAGTAAATGAAATTAGCTATTAATTTCCGTCATCATAGTTATATATATGTATATTGTATTCTCTCAAATTCATTTCATCTCTCCATCGTTACTCATTTATCATTATTCTTTCTTGCGCGCTAACGTGACGCGCGATCACAATCGTGTTCGATTGCACTCCACTCCACGCTTGTGATTCAACGTGTAAGTCCGATATACTTTCATCTCTTTGATTAATTTATTTGAATGATATCTTTTTATATCATGACTTTGACGAGAATTACTGATTGTAAATTATCATTATATATTACATGGCGAAATTAGACAAGGTGTTGTATTGCGCATAATATACACAACCAATCAAAAAGCATAATATACACAACCAATCAAAAAGCGCCCCGAAGTCTGCTAGCGCGACTTTCGTTTTTCTTAAGAGATTCGTTCGCGTTGCTTGAAACCCAACAAATTTTTGCATTTATAAAATGAGTGAAATTAAATAGATATTTGAACGTTGAAGAGAGAGAAAGTAATCAAGTGTTTAATTCGTCCATGGTCAATTATGAGAATGCGCGATCGCATTATTGCTATGGCAACCGTAGGATACTTTCATATCGTCTATCGTCTTATACCGACCTACTGGCTTGTATTTCAAGCCTCAAAAGTGCAACCGAAGAAATATAAGCGATAAGCGAAAAAATAATAACGTTATTCTTGGGAATTACGTTGGGAAAAGAATTCCAGTCCTTCGATATCCTCCGACAATTTTTGGCTTCCGAGCAAAGATCATGAACGACTGCTTGTCGTTGAACGCGACAGCCGGACGAGTTGCTCATTTGGCGCACGAAAAGGTAAGGGTAAATGTAATTTGGAACGCACTCATAATTTCAAAAATCTAGACAAGATTATGAGTACGTTCCGAGTTACGCATGAAGCGTGTGATGTATATCATATATGTTTTATCTTTATTATTTTTTATCTTTATTATTTGATGAAGAACAATTAATGCATCATGCACTTCATGCGTAACTTGAAACAATCAGAACGCATCCTATATCGAGTATTTGTGCATTACGATTCAAAACTCCAAAATAGTTTGGCGCCTTTCGGCAGTGGTACATTTGTACGCGAAAAACACGTGAAAGAAATTAAAAATAAGAGTTTATGTAATATTAAATCAATCGATAAAAATATATATAGTATTCGACTTTATTATTCAGTCGATTATGATGATTATTGACAATTATATATGATTACCGATACAGTGCGCTGATTGAGAAAAATATCATGTTAACTTTATATTCCGAAAGTACCGAAGCATTAATTAATAATCTACTACACTATAATGATCTACAATGACACGTAAACGAATTACTCCATAAGTTCAGATCTAAAAATCAATTGCGATATTTAAATTGTATATTATGATCAAAAGAGTAAATATATTGAATTATGAATTCAATGATGAATACATATGTTAATGGTAAATTAGGAGGAGAAACGTATCCAAGAACGTCGACGTCATCTCGTTTATCTTATTGCTGCTTTTTTACGAGAGCAAGGGTGAGCAAAATTTATAATTGCATTTAATATTTGTTTAATTAATACTCTCAACTATTTGAAATACATATATCAATTAAACGTTAATGTTAAAATCGTGTGTTATATTCATACAAACAATAAATATAAAAAGAATAATGATATCATGAGTGAGTAAATATTTGATCAAAAGCTTCAATCTGACATAACTTGAATAATAAAAATTTGAAAATTTCTATGCTAGTTCAATTATAAACGTTTCAATATTTTAAACAAATATTAATCAATTTTATTATAATTCTTTACATAATTCTTTACATAATTCTTTAATTTAAAAAATAAACTTTAATAGCATAAATAATTATAAAATGAAAATTATGCACATTGATGTGTTTCTCATAGTTATTCCAGTACCGCGGAAAGTCTCTTCAAAGAAGCTCAACTCTCCCGAGACATTCACGTGTGTGACAATATTGATCTCGAAACTATCATTCTCGAATATACCGATTATCATTATGCCAAGTACAACAAGTATCCCAAGTTGTGTAAGAAGATAGAAGTTAGTAACGTAGCTCCAAATGTGTAAGAAATATAATTCATTATTCAGAATCATAAAACCCAGCAAACGATTTGTTTTAACAATTTATTAAAAATGCAGAAATATATATATATATATATATATATGTCCCGACAGTTTTTGCCAACGCTTTTGTGTAGATAGAGCGAACTAAATTGAATCGAAAAATCCTCTATTATTTTGCAATTTTCACAATAACAAGATATTAATTACTAAAAATTGTCAAATATTGGTCTTGAATAATTTTTTATTTCAAATACTATCAACTTTATAGAAAAGCTGCAGGAGACAAAAATCATTTATTTTTTTTCCCATAAAATTCCAAGAATTTTTTCAGAATTTTTTCAGAATTTTTTAATACTGAATTTTCTTGGTAAAAATAAAAAATGCAATACTAAAAAGTTTGTGAAAAAATTCTTAGAGTTCTATGAAAAGAAAATAAATAATTTTTGTCTCTTACAATTTTTCTGTAAAGTTGATGGTATTTGAGTAAAAATCATTCAAGATCAATATTTATCAATTTTTAGTAATTAATATCTTGTTAACTATTGCGAAAATTGTAAAATGGTAGAGAACTTTTCGACTCAGTTTAGTCCGCTCTATCTACATAAAAGCGATTGGCAAAAACTTTCGGGACACCCTGTATGTATGTGTGTATGTGCGTGCGTGCGCGCGCGCGCGTGTGTATGTGTGTATACGCGATTGATGTATCTACATTTGTATTCAAAGATATGCTCCTCTTACAAATAATATCATTAAGTAACATTTTGCAACATAATCCAATATAAAATTTTATCAACGAATTATTGATAATTGAATTGGCTTTACTTGTATTTCCCAAGTTATGAAAGACGTCAATTTCTTTGCGATAAACTCGATAAATTGGATAAAATCGAAGCTACTTTATTATGTCTACTTTCGTAACAGCAACAAAAGAGCAGAAAGAATTTCGAAGATCTATTCAAAGCAAGAGGATCGCGTTACTGAGGAATGTAACAATATTGGCAAAAATAAAGTCGCACAAAAACATACTACTTCCACATGGAATGAATTGAATCTTGGTATGACGGTTACGCCGATTTTTCCCGCGGAGAGTGGCGATCGAGTCGCTATACAAGTGCCAATGTTCGACGAAACTTTCATCAATAACGAGAGACTACTGAAACCTATCGGTAATCTCTATCCATTTAATTCTGAACTAAAAGAGATTGCAGATGTTATGTCACGGGTAAGAAACAAAAAATATGTGATACATACTATACTATTTTTGAGCAGAAATTATGTTTACTTTCTCTCTAATAAAGTATAAGCTTTCGTTACAATTACATTAACAAATCCAAATTATTAAAAGGAAAGTCATTATAAGTATAATTATTATCCATGTATGTCTTGCCATACGGCAAGAAAACAAATAAAATGGAAATGGTCTAAATACAACAATATTATATACATAAGTAATAATTTCTAGGAAATAGTGCAGCAAAACTTGAATGTTCATTGGGATGACGTAAAGGGATTGAAAGATTGCAAAATGTTATTAAAAGAAGCCATACTTTATCCCATGAAATATCCAAGCTTGTTTAATAAAAGATTCGGTTTTTGCAAAGGCGTATTATTATATGGTCCACCGGGAACTGGTATGTAATTATATGAAAATTATATAATATCCATTGATAAATTGATAAAAAAACACTCTCGAATAGGTAAAACGATGCTTGCAAAAGCAGTCGCAACTGAATGTCAATCGACTTTCTTTAATATCACTTCTAGTTCAGTTATCAGCAAATGGAGAGGAGATTCAGAAAAATATGTTCGCGTAAGTCGAATAATGTATGTCTACGATTCATTTCGAAATATCGATCTATTTCCACAATCGACAATGATGGACAATCATAATTCTAGACATCTATAATACTATAATACTATTTTTATTAATTATAATAATCTATAATACTATTTTCTATATTCATCTAAATTTTAAATTTTAAAGTTTAAGAAAAAAGATGAAAAGATAAAAGAAATCGATAAAGAAATAGTACAACTAATAAAATTTTAGTACTGTCTTTGTAAAATTATATATATCGTATCTATTAGATACTTTTTTTTCATTCTCGATACAAGTTTTTATGAACATAAAATAATAATCTACATTGTTATTATTAACCGTAAAACACATGAAGCACACATTTAAAAAAAAATTTTCTGTGGAGTTTTGGTACTGTTAAATATTGTTATACAGATGAAAGTTTTAAAACTTTCAATTATATAAAAAATTACAACACTTAGACGTAATACAATAATTAGTCCACACGAATAGAAAACTGTAAAAAATAAAATTATGAAAAATAAAATTACTCACAGGATCATTAGGACTCATATATTCTTACGAATTACAAATTGATTTCTTATATATCGACGAGTTTGAATACATCAAAACAAAATGGAATAAAAAAAAGATTGGTATAAATATATTATATATGTAGGTACTCACCGATCTTGCTAAACATTATGCACCAACGATAATCTTTATCGATGAAATCGATTGGACGACCACAAAAAATATAGATCACACTTCATCGAATTCAGAACCTGCTAGAAGATTTCGAGCTGAACTTCTCGCTAGATTAGACGGTTTATTGTCAATGGAGTACACAAATGTAGTATTATTAGCAGCTACAAATGTTCCATGGTAAACACACACGTATTTATTCATTTATTCATATAAGCGTATAATCTTATTTATTCTAGTCTCTCTAAACTCATTTTTTATCTTTTAGGAATATAGACATTGCCTTGTTGCGGCGTTTAGAAAAAAGGATTTTTGTGGATTTACCCGACGAAACTAGTCGATTAGAAATATTGCAATCTTATGTGCGTGAGGATCTGTATAATTCGCCGGAGATACTCAAACTTGCGAAAGAAACTGAAGGATATTCTTGCGCAGATTTAAAATTGCTATGCAAAGAGGCATGGATCAGTCAATTGCGACCCATTTGGGCGAGTCTCGAAGCTAAAACAATCTCGATGAATAATATTCAAAATGATGGTCTAATTAGTGCAATTAATCATATTGCGCTTGCTAAAACCAAAGTAAAACCCATTACCAAACATATGAACGCACAATATACGGAATGGCATGAGGAATTTGGTTTTTCAAAATAAGAAAAAAAAAATAATAGCGTAGCTTTTCTGACAAATAATTGTAACACAAATATGTACATCTATGAGATAATGTAATTTTTTTTCTACAAAATAGTGATATTTCGTAAATATCGTATTTCATATGTTTAAAATATTTGTAAAATTCGTATTAGCTGTTTATATAAATTTTCATGATATACACATTTTAATTGTAAATTAAAATATAAAATATACGTAAGTATATACATGTATATTTGTGAAACATATAGAGAAAATAATACAAATTTTACAAATAGAATATATGTACATACATATGTACATAACATATACACACACATATATATATAAATTTTTTTTCACAAATGTTTTATTAATTTTTCATAATCTAATAAAATATTCTGCAAAATAAGTCTGAAAGATTTATTAATAAAAGTTTATTTATAACACAATATCTAAACTAAAATGTAAAAATATGTATATTATGGAAAAATAATTATTCTTATACGGCTACTGACAATTTCTTCTTTTCTGCTGATTGATTTTTGCTTGCTTTAATCCATGATAATAACCTACATAAAAAAATCTATGGCATTATATCAATATTATTTGAAAATATAAATAATATAAAAATTATATATAAATATATATATATATATACACACACACACTATATATATATATATATATATATATATATATATATGTATATTTGTTAATAACTTTAAAGAG
>Ga0157364_1007552_pt1 | contig 11251 bp, 7 predicted proteins | sample AttsexASBM2_FD_111476 | JGI IMG/M metagenome (GOLD analysis project Ga0157364, IMG submission 111476) | Fungus gardens microbial communities from leaf cutter ant in Ribeirão Preto, State of São Paulo, Brazil - Atta sexdens ASBM2 | ecosystem: Host-associated > Fungi > Mycelium > Unclassified ...
CAAAACTATTTTCTAGGTGGACTGTCGCATGACTGGGTCAGTTACTATGAGCAACGGATTGAGAGCGATCGCTCGTGCCTCAACGAGTGGCATGCCATGGACAATTTGGAGTCCAAGAGACCACCGTCACCGGACAGCGTACGCACCAAGTGAGTCCGATCATTTTTTATGACGATCCTCTTAAAAGCGGCCTAAGAAATAAGACGGTTATTCGGATACAATCCGATAGCACTTTTCTGATGAAATTGGCATAGTACCATAATTTCGATTGCTTTTAGAAACCAGCTTTTCCAGGAAGTTGCTCTCTTGTTGGGTGATTTCTTAGACATTCAATTTTTAATACCTCCAAAACATATTACACGCCTCTCGAGGCATATAAATCGATTCGCGCAACATATAAGACGATCTAAGAAACAGCTGGCCACTGCGAATTTAGTTTGGTATCGTGCCAGGGTGGTTTGTTGATGCGCCTTCCTTGGTTGTCTGTGCCGCATTGAATCGCGCGCCCAAGTGGAGCATAACTTCATAGCCGTCTTTCAATTATTTCCAGTCTGTATTTCTACGTATGTCTTCCCTTTCAAACTAAGCTAAACATTTTGAGGTATTAGATCATTTCGATCGTTGGATTCCAGTATTGCAAAATTCTGGCGTACACGTGGAAAACTGATATATCCGAAAATTTCACAACATTCTAATTTGATCTCTTTGTTTACGTTTACGAGGCCACTTTTAGTATTTTTGCTCTGTAAAGATGAAAATTCTTATTACATCTATAAATACGATAATTATTAAATTGATGGAATAATGTCTACAATTAAAAAATATGTATCTATGTTATATATTTGAATGATATGAATGATATGAACAGAAATATAATATAATGATCGTTTAGTGATTGACAATCATTTATGGATGTATTTAACTGATTTTTGCCTGTCTCTGATCTGTCATGAGATATAAACATGGATGTTTATGTAATATAGGCCCAGGGAGAGAGAAGAGACCGAACGCGTGATTCGATCGACACTAAAGGAGATCATGATGTCAGTGGATCTTGATGAAGTTACTTCCAAATATATTAGAGGTCGACTTGAAGAGGATCTTGACATGGACCTCGGGGAATTCAAACCGTTCATCGATCAAGAAATGCTTACCATACTAGGGCAAATGGATGCACCAACCGAGATATTCGATCACGTTTATCTCGGGAGTGAATGGAACGCTAGCAATCTAGAAGAACTTCAGAAAAATGGGTACGTTACATATCTCATTACGAATATTTTTTATGTATTGTCACATGTCATTATATCGATTTTATTGCTCGTCATTTCTAATTGTGTCACAACGTGATCTATTTCTAATATTTTAATCATTTATAATTTAATTATTCTTTTTATTATTAAATATAAAATTTTTTAGAAATTTTTAATAAATTTTTATAGAAACAATTTTTATATCTTTCGTAATGAGAAAAAAAACTTTAAACTCTATATATTATAATGTTGAAAATTTTATCTACAGTATAGAAAACGCACATTTGATCTTAATATATTTAAATGTAGTTAGTAATTCTAATCTTTTTTATACATTTTCAGTGTAAGGCACATCCTGAATGTCACTCGGGAAATTGACAACTTTTTTCCGGGTATGTTCACATATTTGAACGTACGTGTATATGACGATGAGAAGACGGATTTGCTGAAGCACTGGGATAATACATTCAAGTATATTACTAAGGCCAAAATGGAAGGCTCTAAGGTGTTGGTGCATTGCAAGATGGGAGTGTCCCGTTCTGCCTCTGTGGTGATAGCTTATGCGATGAAGGCTTACAACTGGGATTTTTCCCAGGCGTGGAAACACGTCAAGGAAAAGCGTAACTGCATCAAACCTAACAACAGCTTCCTCCTGCAATTGGAAACGTATCAGGGTATTCTAGATGCGATGAAAAATAAGGAGAAGCTCCAGAGATCCAAATCTGACACGAATCTGAAATCTCCCACTTCCACAAAAGATCAATCAAAAAAAGAAGAGAAATCAGATAATATAGAGAACAATATGCGGGAGGTTTCAGGCTCGGAGTTGAAGAAAACTAGCCAAAGACCAAAGAGTTGGTCGCCGAATGTCAAAGTTGCTGAAAATATGTTACCTTCCGGTATGTAGCTTTACTATCCTGACGTTTCTAATTAATTGTGCTTTCTTAAACAAAGTTTTTAAGAAACTTAAAGTTAATTTTTTTGTTGAAACTATTATGGTCTGTTTATGTATTATAGTTCGAACGTTTATGTATTATAACTTAAACATGATATTGTTGATCGAAAACATAAACAAATAAAACCTTATTTTTTTATTTAGATTTAAATAAGTTTTAATAAAATTTATTTCTGATCAGTATATTGGAAAATTAGAAATTTTTACAAATAATTTATATTAATACATAATTAAAATAAGAAATGTGGCAATTAAAATTACAAGATATATTTTATTTTTGTAGATGTAGAAATTTTTATTATGTTTTATAATGTTATGTTTTATAATGTTTCAGTTCCCTTGTCGCAGTCATTGGAAAGTATTGATAAAGCAGGAAATACGGAAGTTACTCGGGAAGATCTTCTTCGTGGCTCGAATCAAAAACCAGCAATAGAACAGGAAGCTCGTAACGTTCTAATGCCCTGCGACAATGGACAATCTTACAGCGTGTCACAGAATAAAATAATGCACCTACCCGCTCCAACCCCTGGCACACCTAGCGTAAAGAATAGGATTAGTAAATTAGAAACTCAGGGACAGAAAAGGAAGGGTCTAGTACTCAATTTAACTAATCAATTTGAAGCGGCTAGCAGTAAACCATCATCGCCAGGATCCGATACGGACGCGAAATCTCTGCCTCAAAGTTCGATTGCGGAGGATAACGCAAAACCAATTGAGAACGGTCATTCGCATTACGAGCAGTCGCAGGAAATACAAGGTATTACAGCTTCCGTTTCGAGTGGTCTTTCCGAGAAAGAAACTTGGGATCCCGGTGAAGAACAAAGGGAAAAGAGAAAAGAGATGAGTCAGGAGTCCACTGAGATCAACGATAACAGTGAATGTCTAGTCTGGACTGCATCCGCGGATGCAACATGTGCTGATTTGTGTGATGACAATAAAATTGACAAAGGCGTGAATGTAGAAAGTGAGTGTAACGTGAGTGTAGTGGCGGATACGACGATTGCAACGTCGATCACAACGACGACTACGACGATGACTACGACGACGACGACGATGGCGTTATCGACGTGTCATGATGGTTTAGGAAAGAAAATAAAAAAGGATGGCGATCCATTCAGCGCCCAACTCGATCGAGTATTCGATCGTGAGGAAAGACGGGGTGAACCTGTCACAAGGGAATCTCCGAGTCGGCAAAGTTCCTGGAGTAGTTACGACAGCGCAGTGGTTCTTGACAACAATTCGGTGCACAGCTCATGGGCTACCTTGCCGTCGAGAAACAGTTCCTGGGGCTCTTATGACATGCGACCATCCGATCTACTCGGATCCAGTGGTCTGTTCCCGTATGACAAAGAGGAAATCCCTTGGCATCCGGGGACGGTAAAACGCACTAAGCAGAAATTGGAGGAGAGTACGATCGCAGGCGAGGTGAAGCGCGTGTGCACGCAGAGCTCAACGATCACGGACGAAAAGAGCGATAGACTAACTACTGAAATAGACTCTGTTGTCGAGACGTATAATCCAATGCTGTTGCATCACATGCCATCGCCGACACCGCGAAGAAGGGACTCGTCGCCTCAGGAACATAATCTTAAAGTAGAAACAAATAGAAATTCGCCAAGCCCGGTAGGTAGCATCGATATTTCCCTTACGTCCATGCGTCAGATTGGAAGACTATCTACAAGCGCTCCCGCGCCGTCCTCCCTGCCCTCCGAGTCCGATCTGCCTCTATCTCTGAGATCTTGCAGATCAGAAAGCGAGACGTCCAGTCCATGCGTCGTTAACACTACCCAGTGCCCTTCTGTAAAACACCACAAAATGGTTTTGGAAAATCTCTGCAACAAATCTGTGTTCAATAAGCGCTGTCTCTCCGTGGATGATTCTCCGGAAGCAGAGTGTCCACGTAGCACGTCTGGTATAGTTAAAAATCTGAAGAAAGAATTTGAGGCGAAGTCGACCAAGTTGGAGAGAAGTCCCGAAAATGCATGCGAGGGCGAAAACGCATCGGTGACAGCACGACCCAAAAGGGATGTAAAAATCAGGAGTTTGCCTTCATCGCCAGTGATCCCGCACAACGAGTCCAAAATCCAATCGTCGTCCAGCGTTGGCGAAACCAAAGACAACAAGCATGGCAGGAGAAGCGAGACAACGCCACCGTCATCGCAGGATAATGTGGAAGATCTCTCTGTTAGAGTATTGGTGGGAAAGTATGAAGTTGCCAGGCCAGAATCCAGGAAGAGCTCGGACGTTCAGTTGCGCGCGCACAAAGATAAGGATTGGGACGCCATGGAGGTGCATCCGTCAGCAAAATCGAAGATCGCGTCCGAATTCTCGAGAAGGTCAGCGCCGATTATGATTAACAATCACTCTACACCTCTGTTCAACGAGACGCCGGAAGCCCCCGGTAGGCCGCCGGCAGTACCTTCGCCTAGCGTAGTCATGGCCAGCGTAGTGGCTAAAGCAGCTAGTAAAAAGCAGCAGCAACATGGTAGAACCCATCCCCTCGCTAGGTTACAGGTCAGGCCTAGGCACAGCAGTCCCGTTTACAACACCATGTAATACAAGAGGCGACGCTCTTTTGTTTTCGCTCGCGGATTCTTAAGCGCAACACGAGCGCAGCGCATCTAATCCGGACGAGAGTACTCATGCGATCACGTGAGTACATCGCCGTGACGATGAAATCGTGTGATCTCTTTATGTTGGCGATGAAGATTGGTTTTCGGAGCCAAGACGGTTGCGCCTGTTGTTCTAAGAGTAGATCTTTTTTTCGTTGTACTCTTTTCTTCGTCATTATCGCTACAATATCTCGTACAAGCGTCGTCCTGTTCACCAAGAAAAATGATTTGTCATTTCGATAATGTATCTTATTATTTATAAGACGATAATCTCGTACAAGTGTTCGGATTTTTTTACTGCGAATTAACGACAGGCGCTTTATGTTCCTTCTCGTCAACGTGTTTCTTGGCTTGACGTTAGTTCAATTATTTTAAGCTGGAAATGCAACAATCACGAGGCTGCGCGTCGAGAAGAGGGTCAACGTAAATTCAGGAAGGGATAATTGCGGCGGGATTATTCTACGTCACTTTGTCGTAAGTTAGTGGACTCGGATTCGCGTTAAATATGAAAAGTAATCGCGAGTATTGTGCGGGTGACTTAACGAAGGACAGCATGAAAGTTTTAGTTCGCAAGAAAAGAAGGATAAAAGAAAAAGAACCGAGTGCTCAGTCAGGCTGTGAATGTAAGGTCTGAGCCTCGGGCATACGCTGACCTTTCTTCTGCTTCGCTTTCTTGATCTTTTTGTTTTTTTTTTCGTCGATTATGACATTATCGCGCGAGACGATAAATCTCTGATCTTCGAAGCGACTTTGTCGATTTTGTCGTAACGGGAAAAGTTATTATATGACGAGACCTCGAGATAATGTAATATTAAGCCACACTATTAGTAATTTATAGGTGATAATGTGATGTAGAGTGATGTACAGTATGCGAGAACACGATGTAGCGAAGTGTGTTTTCTGTTGAGCGACTGTTTTCAGAAGCATGAGTGCATACGGAAGGGGGTACCGAAATTCACGAGCTTCTAATCGTTTCCGAACCCCGAAAATGATTCCTCCTAATCTTCTGTGTCAACGGCCATATTTTACATGAGCGTGAGAGTTAATACAAAATTAGTTAGTTGAAGATATAATAATGTCGTAACAAGTGGATTAGATTTTTCTTAAATTGTAAGATAATAATTTAGTATTGTACGTATATCGTCTCTTATTGAGGAATGTGTCTTAGGCAATTTCAATTTTAATGAATCAGATCTTGTTAGATATCATCGAACTTGAGATCTGCTGCCTCACGTTTAGGATATATATGGATTGCATCTCTGCTATTTATATACAAAAGAGCCTTTTAGGCTGAAACGATCGTTGTTCTCGCGAATGTAGGTACCTCTCTTACTCATTAATTGTTATTAACTTGCTCTTTGTACTCCTACTACTATAGATTGTCTTTATCTCGATTAATTCAAATCGGTTGATCGTGTAACGCTTTTCAACGGCTGACGATGCAGCGATAATAATTCATCAGAAACTCCCGCTATTGACTCCTGTAAGTAGAGAAGATATGATGAAATAGCGGGGATATGTTGATCCTCATGGGTGCATGCGCGTATTGTACTTCTTCATCGATCGACCCTGGAGCACATTGTATCTAAGTGTCAATATTTTTTTAAATACATATCATCGACTCATCGTTAATTTTGTAAATCACGCGCGTTTTCACCGCGTCGCGGGATTTAGTTAGACAAAAAACGAAGGAAACCCGATTTATCGCGCAAATTGACGACCAATTTTATACTCTGATGTACTCTGACGAATGCGACCGCTGCTAAGAGGCGCTTCGCGAGCGCGTCGCGATTATCGTATATAAATATATTTTATTACAAACACATTTCTCAACCAAATTAGGCTCGTTGATCGTTTAGATTGTAGATACGGGCGAAAGATGTCCTGGAACATAGTAGTATCCCGAATAGTTTGTTGGATCGCACCTAGAGATTAAATATTGTCTACTTATACGATTAAGTACAATCTGATGCGATTTAGGAGGAGAAGGAAGAGGATCTGTTTTTTTTCTCTGCGATATCTCGCAGCCGGAGGTGACTCGTCCCCTCTTTTTAAGTGCGAGTGTTGCGAGAAGCATAGTTTTAAAGTCTCGAATGTTGCCCAGCGTAGTCGACGAGTTTGGAGTATACTTGAATGCACAAGATATCCAATGATTCCCGTATGGAATCCAATGTGGGTCGGATATCCGATCACGTTAATCGCCGCAAAAGTATTACGAAACAGGACGTGTCGTCTACGGCGCGAGTACCGAGAAAAGAAAAAGAGGAAAAAAAAACGCGATGCGCTTTCTGCTCTCTCACCGTGTTTGTGCGCGAGCAATCTTTTTTCTACACCATGTCGCTTGTCAACCGATGGATTTGCTCGTGTCAAGTAAGTTTGTATTATCACAAATTGATGTGCTCAGTTTTAGTAATTGTCCCCTGACTCTTCATACCCTGTTCCTTCGACCGCTCCAATCCGCCCCTCGTCTCTTAAGTCTTGCTTAAGTGTGTGCGTTCGCTCGATACGAGAACTTGCTGTCATATGAGAAATGATGATAAAACCGTACGTTGTTCTGTATAAATTTTGTACTATAGTTTGTATTAAATAAAATACATTGTTTATTGCTTGAGTACACGTATTATTCCTTACGGGGAACATTTTTACGGAAAACAAAGAAAACAATCGATTTATTTATTATCTTTCTTTCTCTTGTTATTTTATTTCATTTCTAACAGTATGTTATATGCATCACTGCGATATTATATTTTAATTTAATTTATTATAAAAAGAGAAAAATTAAATCAACAAGCATCATTATATAGAAGGTGAGATATCACTTTATGTTTTTTTTTAAATACCCCTTTTTACTGTAATCGCAGACATCAAAAGAATTATCTTATCAAAATCTTACACAGACTAGATATTTACAAACATCATATTTTAACATATGTCATATTTTAACAAATGTAAATCAACTATATTTTGGAAACCATTTGTAAAGTAAATAAATAATTTTTTCAAGCTTTAAAGCATGAATTGCGTAAAAAATATATGCATATCAAAGATAAATGTCACAAGTCAATCACTCAGGCTGGGCATCTACTTCAAAAATCGTTGTTCCGGCGGAAAAAGCAAATTTTGGAAGAATCCGTTTACTGTACTTCGATTCTAACGGGCCGAAATCCAAACTATACATACCGCTCCTTAAATTTTTGATCATAGCTATAGTCTGTAGAAACAAAGAGCATATACTGTTAAATTATTCTGAAGGAATGTAAAAACGATTATTTTATACAGCAAGTATGTACGAACATTTTGCATTTAAATCAGATCTCAGAATTTTCATAATTGCATTGATAAATTCTTTAAATTTCCTTTAATTATATCAAAATGTCTAACTCAAATCTTATAGTTTTTGAATCAAATAATTATGTGTACAATATAATTATAATCAAGAAGCTTATACATACAATAAATATCTTTTGTAAATTAAATTCCTAATAAAAGATCTAATATAACATTATTTCTCGAAATGATCTGCTATATCGTATTATTTGTGAATAATATTTACCAATATTATCTCTATCGCAATAAATTTTATAAATACAATAGTAGTGATAATATGTTACAGAATCAAGTATTAATGATGATGCTCAGTGATCAATAATCAATATTTACATATTTTACATATTTAACATGCAAAATATGATTCTTTTCGTTTTATTAAAATATTATAAAATTCCATCGGACTTACAGAATGAGATCGTAGATCAACGATTCTGAAGAGATTAACATCGCAACCACCGCATGCAATGTACATATTTGTTACGTATTTTCCAGCGTATAATAAAGAAGAATAACTATCTGGTTCTATAGTGGTGATCAATTTGCCGCTACCATAATCCCACAATTGTATAGGATTGATCCTCTGCCAGGAACAAGTAAGGATCTGTTATTCGTGAAAATCTGTAGTTAAAGACGCTATAAAAACTTTTATATAAAAATAAAAATTTATTTTATAGGACTTTCGAGATTCAAACAATAATAAAATATTAATATATGGGCAATGAGAGTATTAATACAGAGCGGTAATTGGAGTACAATACATATAATATATTATCAATAATTTTATATTGAGTATTGATACAAATTTATTGAACATTTCAGTTTCCTTCAAACCATCAATATCTTTGCAAACTTCATAGTTCATCAAAGATGATTGATGGTAAATTATCTACAGCATTGCTGATGATGGTTTGAAGGAAACGTTCAATAAATTTATATTGATACTCAATATAAAATTATTGATAATGTATTTATTATATTATATTGCGCTCTAATGCCGTATTGTATTAATGCTCTCATTATCCATATATTAATATTTTATTTTTATATAAAAATTAGTATATGTTTATCAGTATTAATATGTGTTCTATCAAATAAGAAATAAATATAATAGGGCATATAAGAGTCAACAACAAATTAGATTATATATTAAAAAACGAAATATTACGTACTGTATTCTAAACAATTATAATTGAAATTACATGTTTCAGTCTTTGAATTAGTCTTTTCAGATATTTACTTAATATAAAAAAAAAATAAAAAATTTTATCTAATGATCTAATAATATTGATTGTGAAAAAATACATTATAATCGCATGTCGTGTGAATAATTGAATGTTAAACAGAGGAATCGAAATTGTTCCAAAAGATTGGAAAGCCCATTGAACAGAATTTCATGACGTTCTAATAAAATTATAAATTTCATTAATTAACATCATTAATTAACATCAAATAAAAAGCAAACAAATACGTCACCTCGGTAGAACACTCACCAATATGTCAAAAATATTAATATAATTCGATGATATGATACTCGTCAACTTTCTATTAATCAGTTGTAATAATAAATAATATACAATTTTAGTCATAATGTAAAATCCACAGAGTCATAAATTATATAAAATTATATTCTTTAATAAATAATTAAATAAAATATGAAGATGTAGTCCAGGAATAAAATTAAAAATATATAACTGTTATGACAAACACTGATTAACAGAAAAATACTTAAACTAATGTGATCTTGGTAACGCAAAATTAGATCTTACAATAGGAATGTATGCTTTATGTAAGCTCTCAGTGTTAGTTTGAAGATTAAGTAACTATTTTTCTGTTTTTTAATATGAAGCATCTCAGAAATTAATCATTTACTGTAACATGATCCTTCGTCAGGAATTTTAATATTGTTTCAATCGAAATCATGTTCATTATCTAATCTATGTTCGATTATAATTAAATGGGAAGATGTGTTCTAGTGTACATGATTTTTTTCGATGCTCAGTAATGTTTTTAGCTGTCTGTTACTAGTCTGTCCTACATACGATGCGTTGCAATTATTATAATTAATTTTATAAATTACATTATTTTTAAACAGTCAAGGTCGAAAGTCTTGATGTATTTCTGTAATTTATTCGAACTATAAAATGAAACTTTAATGCCATTCCTATTGAATTGATTAAATTTTTCTGTTAAAGACAGAATAAAAGGCACTGTAAACTATAATAAAACGGTTAATGGATCCATGTTATTATTAACTCGATCAACCGATGCTGTACTTCTACTCTGATGTTTTTAGTCTCTTATTAATTGTGTCAAAGATAAGTGTAAGTGGATAATCATTATTCAAGAAAATGTTTATTATAATTGTTAAATTTTTCATGTAGAATTCAGAATCTGGCAATAAGATAGCTTTATCCACCAAATTGATGGATTTTTCCACTCTTTTTCTGAGATAATGGATAATTAGAGAAGAAATTTTAAAATCTCCTCGAGGAACTAGATTTATGATACCAGTCAAAAGTTAAAAGATTATCTTTAATCGTCATTTTAACATCAAGAAAATTTAATAAGTTATCATCTCTAGGGTGAGTTTTAGAATTGAAACGAATTGAAACATTCCAGAAAAGTATCAAGATAATGGAACCGCAGTGCATAGGTCATCAACATATCAAAAATAAAAAGAACATAATCCTTAAACATACTCAATGCCATCTTCTCTAATCTTTGCATTATCAAATCAATAATAGGTAACAAAGGAGAGCCCATGGGTCAAAATTCTGTTTGTAAATAATATTATCAAATAAAAAATAAGTGGAATCTAAAATTAATCGAACTCGCAATCAAAAACTCCTTTTTAGATAATTTACATTTTTTCGAAATAAAATTTCAGTTGTCATTGAGACAATCTAAGACTATGTCTGTCGGAATGTTTGTAAAAAAAGAAATCACATTTAATAAAATTAATTTATAATTATCATCTATATGTTCATCTATGGGCTTTCTTTGAACCTATCAACAAGTTAGAAATTATTTTTTATATAACTTTCCGCTTTTGGAATTGTTTCAAACATCGTGTTATATAGAAAAGAGGCTAAGGCGTACAA
>Ga0157364_1007553_pt1 | contig 11250 bp, 16 predicted proteins | sample AttsexASBM2_FD_111476 | JGI IMG/M metagenome (GOLD analysis project Ga0157364, IMG submission 111476) | Fungus gardens microbial communities from leaf cutter ant in Ribeirão Preto, State of São Paulo, Brazil - Atta sexdens ASBM2 | ecosystem: Host-associated > Fungi > Mycelium > Unclassified ...
CATGAGAAAGAGGGAGGAGAAAAGAGCTGAGAGAGAATGGAGATATCAGAAGATAAGAGAGAGAAGGAGAGAAGAAAATAGACAGAAAGTGATAAAGGAAAGAAAGTGTTTTGAATGTGGAGGCTTTGGTCATATAGCCAGTCATTGTAAAAATATTGGAGCAGAGGAACCAATATTGATGTCCCCAAATAGATTTGAGGTGTTGAAGGTTAGAGTGATGCAAAGAGAGGAAGAAGGCGGCAAAGAAGTAGCAAAAGATAGGAAGAAAATATTAAGGAAAGAAAAGGCGAAGAGGGGATAGAAGCGAGACAAACAAAGGAAAAGTTGTTAAGAGAGGTAATAGTGAAGATTGGGCTAAAACAGGAGGAAGAAGAAGAAGAAGTGGTAACTGAAGCATTGTTGAATAGTAGAGTGACAGGATTGGTAATGAGTGAAGAGTTTGCAAGGAAGTATAAGTTTAGGAGAACTAAATTAGAGAGACCAGTGTATGTGAGGAATCTTGATGGCACACTGAATTATGCAAGACCTATAGTAGATATAGTAGAGGTGGAAATATTCTTTAAGGGACATAAAGAGAGGATGTTGATAGATGTGATTGGAAGATAGAAGTGGAGTGTAATATTGGGTATGCCTTGGCTAGAATGCCATAACCCAGAGATAGATTGGAAGACAGGAGAGATAAAGATGATGAGGTGTTCAGACAAGTGTGAGAAAAAGTGGAGAACAGAAAGACAAATAAAACCAGGATGGAAGAAACAAAAGGAGAAAGAAAAGAAGAAGATAAGAAGACTAACAACAGAAGAGGAAATAGTAATAGCAAAAATAGTGGAAGAAAAAGAAGAGAAGTTAGATGAAGAAGATATGATAGTAAGAAAGACAGAAGAAATGGTTCCAAGATGGTTCCATAAATATTTAAAGGTGTTTGAAAAGAAAGATTCGGAGAGGATGCTAGTAAGGAAGACTTGGGATTATGCAATAGATCTCAGAGAAGGATTTGTATCAAAAAAGAGGAAGATATATCCATTATCAAGAGTAGAAAGAGAGGAGATATAAGAGTTTGTAAAGGACCAGTTGAGAAAAGGGTATATTAGGCCATCAAAATCACCACAAATATTACTGGTGTTCTTTGTGCCAAAGAAAAATAGGAAGAAAAAGATGGTGCAGGGTTATCAATATCTGAACAGTTGGATAATCAAGAATAATTACTTATTGCTACTAATTTCAGATTTGATAGATAGTATTGGAAAAAAGAAGATGTTTACAAAAATGGATTTGCAATGGGGTTACAATAATGTGAGGATAAAGGAAGGAGATGAGTGGAAGGCAGCATTTTCAATGCCTAAGGGGTCATTTGAACCCATGGTAATGTTCTTTGGATTGACTAATTCACCAGTAACATTCCAAGCAATGATGAATAATTTACTTAAAGATCTAGTAGTAGAGGAAAAGGTAGCAGTATTTATTGATGATATGATAGTAGCAATGGAGACAGAGGAAGGACATGATGAGATAGTAGAAGAAGTATTAAGAAGGCTAGAGGAAAATGATCTGTTTGTGAAATCAGAGAAATGTGTATAGAAAGTCAGAGAGATGGGATTCTTAGGAGTAATAATAAAAGAAGACGGAGTGAAAATAGAGAAGAAAAAGGTGCAGGGAGTAATAAAGTGGCCAGTGCCAAGAAGCATAAAAGATATGCAGAAGTTTTTGAGGCTAGCAAACTATTACAGACAGTTTGTGAAAGATTTTACTAGGATAGCAAAATCCTTACATGAGATGACAAGAAAAGAGACAAAATGGAATTGGGGAGAAAGACAGAAAAGGTTGTTTGAGGAGTTAAAGGAGAGGTTTATGATGGAGCCAGTCTTGGTCATGCCAGACTTGGATAAGGAAATAAGAGTAGAGGCAGATGCATCAGATTTTGCAACAGAAGGAGTGTTGTTAATGAAGTATGAAGATGAGAAGTGGAGGCCAGTTGTTTATATTTCCAAATCATTGAATGAAGTGGAAAGAAATTATGAAATTCATGACAAGGAGATGTTAGCAATAATTTGGTGCTTAGAAGCATAGAGGCACTTCTTAAAAGAAGCCAAGGATTGGTTTGAAATTTGGATGGATCATAAAAACTTGGAGTACTTCATGAAGGCTTAGAAGTTGAATCAAAGACAGGCAAGATGGTCATTATATTTGTCAAGATTTGATTTTGCCTTAAAGCATGTAGCTGGCAAAAGTATGAGAAGAGCAGACAGTTTGAGTAGAAGGGTAGATTGAGCAGAGAGAGTAGAAAAAGATAATGAAAATCAAATAATGTTAAAAGAAGAGTGGTTAGAGGTTAGAGCAATGGAGCAGTTGGTAGAAGGACTGGAGCAGGAAATAATAAGAAAGATTAAGAAAGCAAGAAATAAGGATGAAGAAGTAATAAAAGCAGTAGAAAAAATGAAGAAAGCAGGAGTTAAGACATTAAGAGATGAGGAGTGGCAAATAGAGGAGGGACTAGTGTTGAAGGAAAGAAGAGTGTACATTCCGAAAGATGAGAAATTGCAAGTGGAGATTATCATGACATACCGATAGTAGAACATAGAGGACAGTGAAAGACGGTAGAACTGGTCACTAGAAATTACTGGTGGCCAGAGATGACAAAAGAAGTGAAGCAATATGTGAAGAGATGTGATCAGTGTCAGAGGATAAAGAATAGAGCAGAGAGGCCAGTAGGAAAATTAAAACCTAACTATTGTAGCAACCAGTCACTAGAACAGCACTCATAGTTTGCTTACTTCAGCAAAGCTTTTAACTGACTATCTCGTAGTGGGGATTACAAAAGAACTCAACAAGGAGCCCTCACTGTATTGATCCTTTATTTATATTATAGGCTTCTGGTTCGTGCTACAACAATATTACTCCTGCCCTAATGTCCATGCATTGTCCTCATGTCCTATTACTTATCCACATGTGTTTTTCTTAAGGCCACCATACTTCCTACATGTGCCCTGATGTCATACCTTTAATCTCTGCTGTACATGTGCACACCATGAGGAACCATTGTCCCTTGACATCACTCCTAACCCTAACTCCTTCTAGACTCTTCCTGATCCTTCTAGACCCTAAGTCCTTCCAGACCATTTTAGACTCTATCACATGACTTCCAGATCATGTGCCTATCTCCTATCTCTCTTTTGTTGTAGACTAATAATTATTACTACAATATATACTTGTCCAAACCCTAACCCTAGTCCAAGTCTGTCTACATGTTCAAGCTATAACACTAATGAGGTACCAGAAAAACTGTAGCAGCACATATCAGTGGACTTTATTACAAAGTTACTAGTGTCAAAAGGTCATAATTCAATCTTGGTAGTATGTAATAGGTTTTCAAAAATGTCCCACTTTATGGCAACGACAGAAAAGACAATGGTAGAGGGACTGACAAGGTTGTTTAGAGATGACATGTGGAAGTTGCATGGATTGCCAAAGAGTGTAATATTAGATAAAGGGCAACAGTTTGTGACAAGGTTGATAAGGGAGTTGAATAAAATGTTGGGAATAGAAACAAAGCTATCTATGGCTTATTACCCAGAGACAGATGGACAAACAGAGAGAACAAACCAAAAGCTGGAATAGTACTTAAAAATGTATATCAATTATAGGCAAAACAATTGGGCAGAATAGTTGGCAACAGCAGAGTTTGTATTTAATAACAAGGTACATATGGCTACAAAGTCATTACCATTTCAAATCAACTATGGGAGAGAACCAAGGATGGGCTTTGATATAAGGAAAAAAGGAAAGAATGAGAAGGCAGAAGAGTTTGTGAGAGAAATGAAGGAGAGGAATGAGGAGGCTAGAGTGGCACTAGTAAAATCACAGGAGGAGATGAAGAGACAGGCAGATAGAAGTAGGAAAGAGGTGGAGGGATATAGGGTAGGAGATAAGATACTGATTATGTTATAAGACAAAAGTGTAGATAGACTTTGGCTAGGGTTAGAGTTAACCAGACATAGATAGATAGTATTATTATTAGTCTACAACAGAGAAAGAGCATGTAACCTAGAAGTCATGTGACAGAGTTTAGAACAGTCTGGAAGAACTTAAGGTCTAAAAGAATTGAGAGAAGTCTAGATCAGAGTTAAGGTTAGGGATAATGTCAAGAGACAAGAGTTCCTTATGGTGTATACATGGTGCATGCATGGTGACAGAGATTAAAGAGTATGATGTTAGGACACATGGACATAGCATAATGGCCTTGAGGTAGAAGCATAGTGGATGAGTAATAGGACATGAGAACAATGCATGGATATAAGGGCAAGTAGATATTGTTGTAGCACGGACCACATTGTATTTATATAAATAGAGAAGCAATGCAGCAAGGGCTCCTTGTCGAGTTCTCTTGTAATCACTATTACTAGATAGCATATTGAGAGCTTTGCTGAAGTAAGCAAACTACAAGTGCCATTCTGGTGAGTGGTTGCTATAACAGTAGAACTTGACACCCCACTTTAGGACTGTTTAGTACAGGATCCTTCTTACTTCTTATTTATCTTTAATGGCAGGCAGTATGCTTAAAGTCAAGAAGATCTATAGCTGGGCCCTAGGCTTAAGAGGAAGTGCTAGCCAGGCAGAGAAAGCTTAGTCAGTTATTTGCGCAGTAGCTCATATATGTATATTAGTCATATTACTCTTTGTGGACCAGTTAGATAGTTGTTCAATAGAAGTCTTGTGCTACAGGATCTACTTGTGACCTGTTTACACAGAGGAATGGCACTGTCCAGTAAGGAAGTGTCTAGTTTAGAGATTCTCTTCTTAGAGATGATATATAGTTTTTAATTAGATAGTTGAATATTAGCACTAGAGATAGTTGGTAGTTTTTTGATAAAAGAAGATTTGCTGCTGTTTAGATCAACAGCAAGAGAATAAAGAAAGAATTGTATCACTAGAAACAAGGATACAGTGATTGGATAGTTTGCTGTTGGTAACAATTGACAGCAAGAGAAAGATTTTTGTGAGAAGAAGATTTCAATAATGTAATAACAATTGTGTTTGCTGCTGTTGTTGGTTGACAGCAAGATAATAAAGAAAGATTGCAGGAAGACATATTTGAAGAAAGAAAATTAGATTTGGAGATTATACTAAGAAGATATGGCAAAGATATTTAGTATGGAAGATTGAGAGAAGATGATGATTGAGGAAGTGAAGATGAGATGGAGAAATAGGAGAAGAAAGATAAAAGAGATAGAGAAGAGAAAGAAAGAGATAGATGAGAAGATCAAGATAAGAAAGAAGAAGAAAGAAGAGAGAAGGAAAAGAGTGATAAGAGAGAGAAGATGTTTTGTGTGTGAAATATTTGGGTATATGGCCTGTTATTGCAGAAATAGAGAAGAGAAGAAGAGATTGACCCAGATACCCTTAAATAAATTTAGAGTGTTGAAAGATAGAGTGATGCAGAGAGAAGAAGGAAGTGGAAGAGAAGTTGTGAAAGATAGAAGAGAGATTTTGAGAAAAGAAAAGGAAAAGAAAGAGAGAAAGATAAAGATTTAAAAGAAGGACCTAGAGAAGATATAAAAGAAGATAGAGAAAAAGAAGGAAGAAAGAGAAGGAACAGTAAAAGAGGAAGAGAGAGAAGAAAAAAAGGAAAAGAAGACAAAAGAAAAAGAGAAAGAAGAGATAGAGGTAGATGTCAAGATCATGAAAGGTAGACTTGGTTTACTTTAGTTTTTTTTTTCAGTTTTATTTTCTTTTTGATTTATTTTCTATTTTTTCCATTTTTAGAACAACTAGGGTTAGAATTGATTGGTCACACTGTCATATCAGTCACAACTTGATGACATAGTTACAAGACAGATCATAAGACTTGGGAGAATTTAGTAGAAGATTCAAGAACAGATGACATCATACAACATAGACAACATATGTTGACCTCATATTCTATACATGGTGGTTTAGGGTAGGATGCACAGTAGTTAGCATGGACTATCTATAGGACTATATAAGATAGACTAGTTTATAGAAGAGTTTTCTATCAAGTTCTCTTGTGTTACTTAATACAAGAGTTGTTTTTTTGTCCAACCCTAAGAACTTTAGATCATAACAGTAGAAATGTGAGGTTTCTCCAGAGGAAAAATCTTAAGAGGAAAATATCTCCTAGCATGACAGAAGGTACTGTATTACGAGTGTGGGGGAATAGATCACAAAAGAAGTGATTATAGAGAGAAGACAAAGAGAAAAGAGAAGATGGAAGATAAAGAAAAGAAGCAAGAGATAGAGAAAGATAAGATAGAGATGGATAAAAAGAAAGATAGGAAAGATAAGAAAGAGAAGACAAAGAAAAGTGATAAGAAGAAGATATAAAGACAGTAAGAAAAGAGATAGTGGAAGAGAAAGAGAAGAGAGATATGGCAATAGCAACAGAGGAAAAGATAGTGGTAGAAAAGATAGATAAGAAGAGAAGAATAGAGCTAAGAAAGTGAGAAGAGAAAATAGAGAGAAGAGAGAAAGAAATACAAGAGATGGAAGTTGAAATTAGAAAGAAGTTTGAGAAAGAGATAGAAAAGAAAGAAGTAGAGATAAGAAAGAAGAAAGAAGAGATGATAAAGAGAGTGAAGAAGATAATAGAGTTAGAAAGTAAGATTGGAGAAAGAGAGATAGAGACGGAGAGAAGAGATAAAGAGTTAGAGAAGAGGGAAATAGAGATAGCAAGAAAAGAGGAAAGAGAAAGAAAGAAGAAGATGATGAGAGAGAAAGATTAGAGAAGAGGAGATTAGAAAAGGCAAAGAAAGAAGAAAAGAAGAGATTAGAAGAAGATGATGAGAGAGAAAGATTAGAGAAGAGGAGATTAGAAAAGGCAAAGAAAGAAGAAAAGAAGAGATTAGAAGAAGAGAAAAAGATTAGATTAGAGAAGGTGAGAAAAGATGAAGATGGCAAGAGTAGAACAAGAACAGTTGAGAGCAATGTAGGTTTAGCTAGAAGCCTTGCAGAAAGGAGAGATAGAAGAAGATAGTTGGAAGAAAAATATAGTGAAAGAAGAGATAGAAGAGTCTGGCAATAGACAATGGCAGAAGAAAGGAAAATACAAAGAGAAGAAGAAGATAGATTGGAGGAAAGGAGTAGAGAAGTTTAAGAAAAAAAGAGAAAAAGAAAAACAAGTAAAAGAAGACAAATGGAAAGAATTAGATAATGTAAAAGATATAGGAAAAAGGATGGACAGGTTTTGGAACGCAGTTGAAGAGAAAGAGATAGAGAGAGAATACCAAGATGTTTCTCTGGAAAAGAAACCTTGAGGAGGAGATACTGTTATAAGACGAAAGTGTGGACAGACTTTGGCTAGGGTTAGGGTTAGCCAGACATAGATAGATAATATTATTATTAGTCTACAATGGAGAAAGAGCATGTGATCTGGAAGTCATGTGACAAAGTCTAGAGCAGTCTAGAAGGATTGGAAAGAGTCTAGAAGAAGCTAAAGTTAGGAATGACGTCAAGGGACAATAGTTTCTCATGGTGTACACATGGTGTGCACATATACAGCAGAAATTAAAGGTATGACGTCAGGGCACATGTAGGAAGCATAGTGACCTTAAAGTAGATACATAGTGGATGAGTAATGGACATAAGGTAGAGACATGGACTTAAGGGCCAGATAGATATTGTTGTAGCATGGACTAGGAGCCATATATATATAGTGGACAATATAGTGAGAGCTCCTTGTCGAGTTCTCTTGTAATTCCCACTACTAGATAGCCAGTTAAGAACTTTGCTGAAGTAAGCAAACTACAAGTGCCGTTCTGGTGAGTGGTTGCTATAATACATGACTACTAAGGGCTTGTTGCAAAAACAAGTTATTGTTCCAATAAGTAATGACATCACTAAAGAGTTCATCAAAGACTCTAACTCATATGTTGCCAATATCAACTGTGCTTTTAAAGCAATCAAATCTAACACGTTAGCCGATTTCATGCATATTGAGAACAAAGGTATAGTCTTAACAACTAACAATGTTTCATTAGGCTCAGATCTTCAAGAAATTGAGAAATATATCAAAAATTCACTTTCTTCTAACTTAGATAAGATGTCGTCAACAAGACTTCCTCAATTCAAATCATACCTCAAGATTATAGGTATTTCTTTCAATAGTAAGAAAACCAATAGTTATATCTCTTTGAAAGAAATTAAAGGAGTTCTCAAGAACAACTATATATTCAATAATATTGTACTTACTTCAAAGCCTCACATTATCAAGATGTCTCCCAAGTTAGACATGGCCATTATATGGATTAACATCTGAGACACCCAAACAGGACAAAATGCCAAGACAATTATCAATCAACAATTCAACATAGAAAGCTATATTACAATGATCCATGGTACAAATATGAACTCTGGAGTGCCACAATATAAGAACTGTTGGAAGTGGGGCCATATGGCAGGTGTTTGCCATATTCAAGGAGCTAAGTGTGTGAGGTGTAATAGTCTTTACCTTTCTGAACATCATCATCACTTTGCATGGTGTTGTAAAGCTAACGATAAAACTAACCTTCCAAGATTAGAGACAAAAAAGAGTGAACTATGTCCTCACTTTTTCAAGTACCTTAACTATAAAGGCAAACACCAAGCCAATTCAAACAAGTGTTTATTTTAGAAGCATTGTTTCAACAAGGAATATACTAAAATTTGGGACAACCAAAGAAACTCGACTCATTCAGCTGTAAACAGTATTGCAATATGATTTTGAAGGACTTAAAAATATTCTCTCAAAATGTTCAAAAGAATAACTTTCTTATTAACACTATTCTTGAAGTCAATCAAAGCTTCAATATCATATTCATCCAAGAACTATTATGGGCAACACTCAGAACCATTCTGTTATGATCGACACCTCCTGGAGTCAACATGGACATGGGTACAGGATATGACGACAATGATTGGCTGTGCCGTAGTAATATCAGTCAGCACCTCATGTAGTAGGAGCGACATCCTAACCCAGTCCTCATTTTCTCCTCGTTGTTTTCTCATGCACTAATCTTCATGGACTCATCGTGTTATATTGTCTTAATTGTATATATAGCGTAGATACACTCTTGTATCCTTATGCTTTACCACCTCTATACATCCCTTAACTTTTCTCAAGTCTTTGCCTTAGTTGCAACCTGAGCTCTAGCTTAAGATCGTTACATTTAGTAAAGCGTCAACGAGCTCACCTTGCAAGAGAGGTGTAGTAGGACAAACCTACGGATGAAACAAGACAGCGTTATCTGTCAAGGAACGAAACACGTGTAGTATAAACTACAGAAAGACAAAATGGGTTCAAGAAGAACAAACGATATTAAAGTACTATCGGAATGACTAGGATCCTTACAGATCAACGAAGAATATGAATGAACAGACACCAAGATGTCAGTAGCACCAGCAGCTGCAGTAGCCAGCGAGAATGTACAGGCAGGAATGCCGAAGAGTATGGTACCAGATCCAGGGTGGTTCAATGGAGACCAGTCTAAATTTGAAGACTGGTAGAGGGGAATCAGACTATTCCTCAAGAGTAACAGAGTCACTGGAATGGATGATAAGATCACTGCAATCTTAGCTCGCCTCAGAAGAGGTGTAACGAGAATATAGGCACAGAAGAAACTCGATGAGTTTGACGAAAACAATGACACCTAGGATTGGGATGAATTTGTAAAAGAATTCAAGACAACATTCAGCGATAAGTCCAAAGCAGCAGACACTGAATGGAAGATCGAGACCTTCAAGCAAGGCAAAAGGAACACAGCAGATTTCATGATAGAATTCGAAGCACTGGCCACAAAGGCAGATACAGATGAGCTCTATGCCATCTTTCTATTGAAGAAAAATATACGACAAGATATAATCAAGACGATATTGGGGTATCCACCCATAGCTATGCCTGAGACACTCAAGGAGTGGAAGGTGGCTATCACATCAGTAGGACAAGGGTACGAATCCACCGAAGGACGCTATGATTACAAAACAGGAACAGGAACCACCTATGGTGGTAGAGGACAACCAATGGATATTGGGAAGTCCAACGACAACTTCAAAGACAGGAAGCCTAAGTGCTTCAACTGTAACAAGTATGAACATATGGCAAAGGAATGCCGATCGGAGAAGAAAGAACGAGAAACAAGGATATGTTTCAAATGTGAGAAGAAAGGACACATCGCAAAAGACTGCAAAGGAAAGCAGAAGATGAAGATACGCAAGACATAAGAAGAAGAACCAGATGAAGAAGACAAGAACAACAAGAAGCAGGGTTTTGGAGACGATCTCGAGTAGGCACGGTATGAGAGATCAAACATGTAAACTCCTCTAAAAAATATATTATTCCAAATCACAGAGCAAGTAGTGGAAAAAAGGAGTTAAACGTGCAAGCAGACATCAAGATAAAAAATGGAAAAAAACCTAAAAGTGAAGGCCCTAGTAGATTCAGAATGCACCCACACAGGAATAGATGAACAACTGGTCAAGGAAAAGAAAATCCAAACGAAAGCAATTGACTTCTCTTTGAAGTATTCAATGCAGACAGAACCAAGAACGGAGAGATGACCAAGGTAGCACCTCTGGAAGTAGAGATCAACGGACACAAAGAAACACTGGAAGCTGCGGTAATGGATTTAGCTGGAACGGACATGTTTTTGGGACACGATTGGCTGGTCAAACACAATCCAGAAGTCAACTGGAAAAATGGTACTATCAAGTTCATAAGATGCCCAGGCAACTGCACCATGACACATAAGGACATACGGTTCAATGCTAGACAGACAAAGGAAACGATAACGGATAAAGTGGAACAAGACAATGGTGAAATAGGCAAGGAACTGGACCCAACAAACCCAGAAGATCTACCCGAGTACATTCGACCTTTCACACATCTGTTCAACAAAAAGAAATTCGAAAAGTTATCTGAAAGGCACGAATGGGATCATGAAATCAACCTAACGGAAGAAGCTCCAAGGGAATTAAACGTGAAGGCCTATGCAATGACAATCAAAGAAGAAAAAGCCTTAAATCAATGGCTCGACGAACAGCTCAAGACGGGACTCATTGTGGAATCCAAATCACAATATGCGGCACCTTGCTTCTACATCCCAAAGAAGGACAGTTCATTACGATTGGTTCAAAACTACCGGAAGTTAAACCAAGTCACCATAAAGGATAAAACGCCACTACCATTAATTGGAGAAGTCATCAACAAACTCAAGGAAGCCAAATATTTCAACAAGTTGGATTTGATTTGGGGATATAACAACG
>Ga0157364_1007554_pt1 | contig 11250 bp, 2 predicted proteins | sample AttsexASBM2_FD_111476 | JGI IMG/M metagenome (GOLD analysis project Ga0157364, IMG submission 111476) | Fungus gardens microbial communities from leaf cutter ant in Ribeirão Preto, State of São Paulo, Brazil - Atta sexdens ASBM2 | ecosystem: Host-associated > Fungi > Mycelium > Unclassified ...
TATATATATATATATATATATATATATATATATATATATATGTTAATTACGTACAATTGGTCACTTTGAGAGATCTTTACGAGAAAAAGCGAAAACTTTCTTAGAGATATTTTATGGTCCAAGTTTCACTGAACAAGGTAAGATACGACTTTTGCTTTCCGTTTCTACGTAATTTGCATTTTTGATTAATAATCTCATTAGTTTTTTCATCAATGTATTACAAATGACTTTGAGCACTTGATATTGTGCTTATAAAAAATAAAACAATCTTGATTAATTGTAAGTATAAAGCACAATGGACGTAAACTTTTCATATTTATTTAACGAAAAATAAATTAAAAAATAATTTTATTGAAAAATAATATTTATTTTTATAAAAATTTTATATTTTGTTTGTAATTTTCTCTTTGTTTTCATAATCTTTTCCAAGAAAATGCAATAGATTGATGTGATGCTTTATAATTATATAAAATATTTTATATATTCTATATAATATAAAGTATAATTATATTATACTTTATATTATATTTATAACTAAAAAATTATGTTGAATTTGAATATTGAGTTTTAGGCTTATTGTTCGAAATGTAATGTAATGAAAAATATTTTCAATTAAGGAAATCTTAAAGAATATTAAATATTATTATGACCATAAAAAATTACTTTGAGTTTAATATTTTAAAGCTTTAAAAAAGTAATCAATGAATAATTCTTCTGTATATAAAAAAAATCCTTTAATGGGGATAAATTTACTTTTGAAAATATCAATTTAAATCCAAGAATTTTCTTTATTGCGGTACTTTAAAGCGATTTCTAAATTAATTTCATTCAAAATTTTTAATGGAATAGTAAAATATTTAAAAATATAAGATAGACAGAATTTTTCTTAAAGTGTTCTGTATTTCTCAAGACATTCAGCGATTGCTTCGCAACTTATACGGAGTTCCACCGCCACTGCTCATTAAACGTATCCCTTGAACTAGGAAAGACAGCCACGAAGAAAAGGTGAGAGTCGCTCGACCAAGTGACAGATGAAATAAACGCAGCCACACAGGTTTCCTCACTTTTCACTGCGACGTCAATTACAACGTTGTTCCGCTAAACGAAGCAATTATCTTTCGCCAAAGTGCTCTTATTTCTTACGAGCACGCAGAGCAGCACAACCGCGAGTGAATTTCGGAAACTCAATTTTTGTTTCGCTCGACGCATCGCATCTTTCTCTTCCAAAAATTGAAAATGAATCAAGCTCGCGTCGAATATGAGAAAAGTGGACAACGGAGATTAAAAAGTATATATAAGTATGTATAAGACGTAAAAAAAATTCATTTGAACGAAAGATAATCAAAGAATTGATTAGCTATCTCCTCATTCTGGTTTTAATAATTAAAAAAGAAAATATTCTTATCAAAAAATATCTTTATATATGTATTCCTATAAAAAAAGACAAGTAAATTAAAAATATGTATCCTTATTAAAAAAAAAAAGTAAATTTTAAATATAGAAAAAACAGAAAAAAATTTTTAATTAAAATCTTATAAAAATAAAAACAAGAAAAATAAAAGATTCTAAAAAACATAAATCATAGAAATGAAGTGCCAATCAGAGCTGACACTAGATAATCACGTGTACATATATTGAAATATTTTTATATATTGCATATCAAAAGTAAACAGACATGTCAATCCTTTGCTTTCTCTCTCTCTCTCTCTCTCTCTCTCTCTCTCTCTCTCTCTTCTGGATCATTCTTATATAATAATTATCATTCTTATAAAATAATAGATAAATTTGTTAAATAAAATAATCATAGTTAAATAAAATAATCGTAATTAATTAGTATAAATCAGGAAAATCATTTATTGTTGTAAACATAACAATAAAGTATATTGTGATAAAAATATTAATTTTGTTACGAATATAACATCCACATTAATGTCAACTGGCGTGTTTTTTATAAAAATCGTTGTTGTCAAAATCTTTAATTCCTTTTCCGCCAATAAATTTAATATATCAAATTTGAAAATTGACATTTTAGTATCGCATTTTTATGGAAATAAATATGCATGTTTCTATTTATGTAATAATTAAATTTATTGCAAAATTTATTTATAAATTAATTATAAAATTTTCATTTCAAAAATTATAAAAATATAAAATTAGTAAACAAATGCTTCACTGCCTTATAAATCCAATGAAGTGAGACTGAGAAATTATTATAAGTTAGGAAATATGTCAGTAATATTTTTCGCAACTTTTACCATAGAAATATACCTACTTTCGATTTGCTACGAAAGTCACGTATTTGAAGTTTTACTGTTACAACGACACATGACATGCATGCATATACATTTGTGAACGTGCTTAGTAACCTAAGAAAACAGTTATGTAAAACCGCTTAAAATATCGAAGTAAAGAGTTTTGAAATTCTATTTAAAGCACTGTTTCGATTAGTAGCAGCAATCGTCATTAATATGTCCGAAAATTTCAACGAGATTTTAACATCATCTCTTTCTCTCTCTCTCTCTCTCTCTCTCTCTCTCTCTATAGATTCCTTCCTTACTTCTTATGCTTACAAAAACACGAAACTTTCGAGTTACTTTCATCGTCATGCAATCTCCGCCTTTACAAAGTTTACGCTCGAACAAGTTTGCCTACAAAGTTCCGCTAGTGTTCTTTTTATTTCGTTAGTTTTAATCGATCCGTCATAATTACCGCAGACGCGTGCATTAAACTTATCAACTGGGTTACCAGCAGAGAGGGTGAAAAATGGTCTGGCAGAAAAGTGGCGACCGCGGAATTCATGCCGAAATGTTTCAGTCTCGCGTTTAAACAACCTACGAAACAGCTACCTGACAGTGATACCTTTTGCGGTTTCCACGGTAGAAATATTTCCACTTACTGCGAAAGCCTCGTGCCTGGCATTCCTACGCTCGAACAGCGGTGCATAATGTACGCGTATAAGGCTGCTCGTATATAAACACATACATACACACGAATGCGAGCGGCGAGGTATAGGCGTTAAGGGCAGAAGGAAGGTGACGGCTCCTTGGGAATATCTGGGTCTGCGAAAGATGGAAGATGTCGGAAGAGGAGCCGGAAGGAGACCTAAAGCTATCCCAAGGAAGTTGATTGGTAAGGGCATCACGCTCAAGGCATAACTGGCTGACTTCTCGTGCAACCACCCATTTCAAGACGATCCAGAACGATCGCCTTCCCGCATCCCCCTCGGTCGCGTAGGATCGGAAAGGGTCCGGCATTCCTTATCTGTAATTTATACTTTCAATTTACTCTCGCTGGAAGATTCTAGGAAGTTCGATCGTCTGGCGCGCGAGACCGATCTTCTCGAAGAGAGAAATCCAGGAAAAGGAGAAATGTCTCGTTTTCTTCTCTGTAGAAGTTTGGCGACTTAATAGTTTCGCGTTCCACACACATAAACGGTGCTTTTTCTCAATCTCGCACTCTCGCTATCGAGTCATTAACGTCGTGTTCTCTGTGATGTGTCTTCTTTCGTGCCATCGTCCGTAGCACATGAATTAAATAAGGATATCTCTAATATCGTATAACATGTAATTACTAAGACGCAGTGAAATAAATAACGATGGACATTCATAACGCAGAGAAACTTTAATAAAACCAATGCTTTGGATAAAGAAACTCAAGCTTAATTATACAGATGTCTCAAAATTCGCGACTCAAAATATTGTAACAAAACAGTTTTCGGGAAAAAAAGTTATTTGTAAATTTTTATTTTATCTAGTGGAGATATACGGCAATTAAGAATTCAAATTATGCACGTTGCATTTATTTTTTATACAGAAGTCACAGTCCCAAAATTCGCAATTCAAAATACCTACTAGCCAGAAAATTAAGTAAAAAAGTTATTTGTAAATTTCTATTAATTATTTCTGAGTAATATGTGTTTAAATATGGTCAATTATAGACAGGTGGCCATTTAAACATAGTCTAAATTGACCATATTTAAATCCGTATTTAATAAAAAAAATAATCTTAAAATAAAAATTTACAATTTTTTTGCTAGCTATAATATTTTGAGTCGCAAATTTTGAGACATTCTGTATTATAAAAAATAAGTGCAACATGCATAATTTGAATTCTTTCTTGAATTCTAATTGCCGTATATCTTTAGAATATTTTTTCTCTTTCTTTGTGCATATAATTTCTTATAATAATGCAAAAGAAATTTTTGTTGTAAAACATTGAAGTCTCAAAATAATTTCATAATAAACGATTCAAAATTTCGGCGAGTTTGTAAAAATCTTTCACAATTTTGAGTAATCTCTGCATGTAGTTTTTATTACAATTACGTCTTTGAAACATTATAATAATCGGTAACTTTGAGAATTATCGAGTAACAGAGCATCTCTTAAGCTCAGACTTCTTTATAGGAATCGGCAGTAGATACTAGCAGAGAGCTAAGAGAAGTTTCGCACGGATAAAATATTCAGGGCACACCATCAGCTTCAACGTGGAAAATTAGATTTGTCCGGAGTTGGAAAACCTCCATTACTATTAGAAGATAAAGTAATCTGCAGATGAGATGTATACAAGATCAAAAATACATTCCCAGCTTATTCTCGTGCAGCATCGGATCATTATATATTTAGCTGTTCCACAAATAAACATGTATAGATATTGTTTCGTAAACTTATCACATATAGTATTGAGCACTAAAATAGAAATTTAAAAGAGAAATCAAAATCATATATCTACAACTTCATGGAAGTTACTACGTGAATTTATTTTTTACTTTCCGGGAATTACATTCTTATTTTTAAAAGTACAATATTTATTGGAATAAATCCTTTACAATGTATATAACCTTTACAATGTATAAGTACATTGACAAAAAAGTCAAAATATACATTTCTGTGAAATATATCTCATTAATTGTAAGAATGCTGATGTACTTGGCGCTATAAATACTTCGAGGCATTTGATTGAATAGTCGGAAAAAATAATTCTACTAATTGACAATTAAAAAATACTTCGAAGCATTTGTAGCATCAAGTGGACCATAATCTGTAAGAATAAGATGAATGATTTATTTGCTGAAAAAATTTATTTTGCCATATTACATAAAGATGCATTTCAGTGAAATAAACAGAAGTTATATCTCACAAATAAACTTTTAAGCATTTTTTTCTCAGTATATAATGTAGCGAAAAATATAATTAACTTGGAACAATTTCGTTAATAATGTAGAAATATGACAAAATGTGAAAAAGTTAAGCCATTTGATTTAGTCTTATTGTATATTAAGTTCATAGACCTTCATCTCTGATCCCATTACAGTCAATTGACTTATACGTTGTCTCGGTGAAGCTAAAATCCTTATAGGTATTTATTGCCGAAATAATTGGAAAAAGTTCTGAGAAATCTTATACATAGACGGATGACCGGCTTTTGAATAGCACAATTCATTGTCAAAAACATTGGTTAAACATTGGAATGCATTGGGGAGATATATTGGGCTAATATTGTGCCAAGAAATTGTACTACTAGAAGGACTGACCAACACTGTGAAATTATTAAGTAGTTTAATTGCTATGTGCATCACTTAACAGCAATTTTTCTACTATATTTCCTGTATTCAGTTCATTTCTGATGTATTCACTCGTACTATTCTGAATCTGTACACGTTAAAGTCTGTTTTATATAGTATCTAGATATGTAAGTATCTGTGGCGTACCAATCAATGTAATCGTCTTTAACAATAAAACAATACATACATACAATAAATTAATAATAAAACAACACATACCTACATATTATGTCTTATAGTCTATTAAATATTGTGACAATATCATTATTGGATATTTATCATTTAAAATATTATTTATATGCTTTTACATTTAACTTTGCTATTTCATGTTATAGTTTTAGTATAAACTATAATCTATATTGCAAATGACTGAATTTGTTATTAGTGTGCTATTGTAAGGGTTGTAACATTCGTTCTCAAAATCTCCTAAACCTGATCATTTAACTTTAAATCTAAAGAAGAGCAATTACGACTTTTACACAGGACAAATAAAATAACGCGATTGATTGGCTATTTAGCGTTAAATGTAGAAGATTGAAGAACCCTTGTTTCCATGGTTGTATTGCTTTCGAGAATAGATGTATCCGAGAATTACTCTATCCCGAATTTACCTAACCGTACCGGTTACAACCAATTCATCTTAAGGACAAATCGATCGTCGCTGCGCATCGGCTCGACGTATTCGAAGATATTCGAAGAGTGGTTACACCGAGAGGTACGACGACGGAGGGTGAGAGAAAATATTGCCCAAGTTTATGGTGGGTGTAAGGGGCATGAATTTATGGCGAGAGGTTCGAAAGCAGCCACGAAATGCGGGGAAAAAAGTGGAATTCGAAGCAGTTCCTCGTAGATACAAATAACCCGCGCCAAGATATATGATACACGAGTTAGTGCCTTTCGCATGATCTTCTGATAATGCCACTTGGCTCACACTGTTATAACTCTCCGCAGACTAAGTCTGATTGTGAGTACTTATATTATATTTGGAGCTGGATACATATAACAATAAGTGAAAAGTTTGTTTCGTAATTTATAGCTGATTAAAAATCGCTGACTATGTGCGCTGACTGTTGTTACATTCCTGGCTTATTTTATTTCCTCAGTTTAATGTATATCTTAGCTACATTCTAAAATCATATTTATTCTTTTCCGGCGTTACAAAAAGAAAATAAATTGCGTCAGTTGCATAACTCTGTTTTACATTTTCCAGCTTTCAGCTTCGTCATAATTCTTGCTTAAAAATCTAGAGCTCTCAGGTTAGTTTTTCGTTAAAAGTTTGAGTATATGTGAATTCTCTCAATCGCTTTAAATTTTGTAATGCTCAACATCGCGCAGCATAATATTTCTAATTTCAAATTCTCTGAAAAATGATTCACATTATCTGCGATAAATCAACCGGCAAAACACTCTATATTTGATAACAAAGAGAATTTGAATGCGGATGGGGACACGCAGATTCAGATTCAATAAGTTGGGGATAGAAGCTGGTTCTCGATCAAATCTATCAGTTCTGGAAGCTAAAGATTTCCCGAGACAAGAGAAATGAAAGCAGATCAAAGAACCACCCATGAAGGCCTATTTCATTATAGAATCTCAAAATTGGAATCAGAAATGAGGTCTTTTGAGCACGTAATAATTAACTGCTTTGATCTTAAAGTCTGGCCATGGTTATGATTCACCATTTATTGCCTAATCGAATCGTTTTCCTTTACGTATATACGTCCGCTCATTTCACACTCGTTTGCATGCTCAATTTATTTGTCTCCTTCTTTGAAACCTATTATAAAATTCGCGACATCATATCCCTTTAAAAAAAAACAATATAATTATACTATCGCGCTGTTGTAACTGTCACACGTCTTTTTTCACATAACATTTACATATGAATGTATTCACGCAATCTTCGTCTTTTTCTGTCGCATTTTTATTAGAAGCTTTTAATCAATCCTCAAAATTACACGCAAAACTTGCCGTTCGGCAAGAAGCGTCCGACGTGTCGCGCAGATCATTCGTTTCACTGTTTTTAATCAGCATTTCGCCGGTGACGTAACGCGACAAATTACCACCAGTAACATCGACTGTTGTCGAGCCGTATATTTGACGTTCACATGTAAAGAATACCAATTCACGTTTAATTAGGATGGAAAAGAGATACTGAGCCGAGTATAATCACGGCAAGCTTTCCTTTCTCTCTCTCTTCCCTCTCCTGCCTCCTACTCATTTTTATTTTGTCTATCGTAGGTAGGTTTCGCCGACGAATTCCAAGCACGCGTTATTCTCGTTATCGAATACGGGGAGAGGGGAAAGGGATGGGTAGAATTTCCGAGGATTGTTTTTGAATTTACCTGCGTAACTTTTACCTCACGGATTTTTATTCGGTACGCTACCGCATTCTGCGACTGAAAGCACAACGATATTTCTGTCGCCGGTCACCATTTATTTTTCTCAACCACAGGCATTTCGCGACCTCTATAATTTGAATACACTTGGCTGTATAAGATACGCGCGCGTTAAAATACGTTTGCAAAATGATATCCAATGAACTTTTCCAAACATTATAATTCATCGACGTCATCGCCATTGTAATATCATTTCCTTTTGTTTCAATTATTCCTATTTTTACACAGTTAAATGATATTGAAATGATTGATCGTTAATTTATCATTATAATAGCGTAGAATAGAAAATTTGATATTAAAGAGAAATTGACATCGTTACGTCTAAATCTGTTAGAACATCAAAAGAGCAATAATAATCCAATCTTTTGAATTATTATAAATAAAAACATTTTGTTATTTTCGACTTTCATATTTGTCAAAATGTAAATCCATTTCTATTAATTTCAACTTAAACAATATTCGTATTAATATATACTAAATAATAAACTAAATTTGATTAGGTTTTTTTAAATTAAAGTACTTATCTCTTTATATTGTTTTAATTAAATTAACGATATATTGAGTAGGAACAGTAGCAATTTATAAAAATTTAATAACTCAAATTAAATACATGTATTTGATTTATGAACTTAACAATGTTACTTAGCTCGAGCTTTATTGAATAGAATTATAAGTTCGTTTAGTCTTGCCTTAAATGCTTTTCTAATCAGTAATTATTTTCAAACATATGAAATGTCAATGAAATATGGTATACAGAGTACGTGTCCCATTTTATTTTATCTCCAACTTTATTGCTTTTGATTGTAGAATAAAATGCTTTAAATAAAAGTTAAACGTTTAAGAAACAATAATAAAATTAATTTATGAGACGTTTTTGGGAGTCATATAAGGTTTTTCAACATTTTTAAAATTAATGATTTTTTTAATAATATAATTTCTCTAATTATCCTGAATATGAAAGTATATACTGTATTAATAAAAAGATATAGGAAGATATACATATACTTAAGAGGATATGATTATCAAAAAATTAATGATTTACAAGATATTTTATATGTAAAATACTTCCTCGTAAATTATTCATTTTTCGACATCTTTATCTTATTATTATGTAAAAAGAAAAAATCATATAATTCGATTTAAAATAATTTTTACAATAATCTTCATGACCTTAAAAAAATTAATTTTTTCGAAAATTGATTTACTATTATTTGTCTCCTTTTAAATTGTACATCTTTTGTCTGAAGTATATTATCTACAAATTAAAAAATTTTTTGAGAGAGTAAATTAAAATGGGCCCCGCAATACATTCTGAAAAATATTTTTAATACACAACAGTTGACAACAGTTGGCAATTTTGATAACAGTTTGAAAATAGGAGGAAACAGATATCTTTCTCGATGCATAATGCTTTCTTACTTCTAAGAATCAGATACAAACTATTATAAATAAAAATATGTGACATATACGGAAGAATATTATGTTTTAATCGAATGTGTGTACCAAAAATGCTTTTTTTGTCGAAGAGAAATGAATCTTGAAGATGTTTCACGTTCTAGTCGAACAATCACCAGATACCGTCTCTGAGAAAGAGATACTTAAATTCATAATGTTAAATTATATCCAATTTGAGTTTTTTAAATAATTTTTAGTAATTTCTATAAATTATCACTATTTTTACTTAATGTCCTTAATTTATTAATTAAAACAATAAAATTGAACAATTTAACTCAACAAAATGTATTAAGTTTGATTCAAATTTAGTATATTATTTATTAATTGTAAATGCATACGTTAATATAGAAGTTGTTTACTTTATTAAAACTAAATTAACACAAAAATGAATTGATTTACATTTTAACATACATGAAAATTAAATATAACAAATATTATTTCAAAGAATTATCATTACTTCTTTGATATCCTTTGATATGAATGCAAAATAACACATTAGCCGTTAAAAATCTTTCTAACAACATTTAGAGAGAACGAACTTAATGTCTCATCCAATATCTTTAATAATCTTTTCTTTCTTTCATCGTTTTCGCTCCGGTTATCGCAAATTCACCATCTGTAATCGATGACATCGGATAATTTAATCATCCTTACATCCCGGCGATTTTCAACCGTTCGAGTTTGCCCTTCGCCTTGTCGAATCTCAGAGTTCCTTAATCTCTGGAACGGCATTCGGGTCAAAACTTTCGCATCGTCGCAGATTCCGTAACATCTTTTCTTCCCACTCACTATTAATTTCCCGGCATGTCTTCATTCATTCTCGCACGCACCCACACTGCCATTACCCAGGCAGAAACGACTCAGAGCCGGCTGGTCGCCTTCCATAGAACTATGTGGAAATTCGGCGACATATTTTCGTAATTCATCGCGAATAATTTATGATCTTACCCGTGGCGAATCGTGACGTAGTACAGGGTGGATCTTGGGAGGATGCGAACTTCATACGTCGTTGCTGTCATCTTTCACGACTTTGCGCTTCGCGGTACGTCCCAGCTCATCCTTAGCACGCATTCCTTAACTCGTAAGACACGAAGCATAACGTACTTTACATACTACATTTATCTAATAAACACTATGGAAAGTTCTCGAGATGATACACGGCCGTGGGAAAATTACTTTAATCCGGCGTGGTAGGAGCGAAGTAGTGCTAACCCTCTAAACCGACCGCTCTTATATAAAAGCGTGCCAAGGCGTACGAAAGAAGTTACGCGAAGGATCGGCATCGTGGAATGCTTGGTATCTCGTGGCTAACGGCAATTCCGAACACCTAAATATTTCCGCTAATTAAATTTATCGCTTTCATTCCACATCGCGTTTCTTCCAGGAAACTTCTCCAAAAGCGTGGAAATATTCACGATCGAGGTTAAAGACTTCAGTACTATCGTTAGACGCGCGGCCAAGTTCCTCGCAATAAAAGATGACTTTCTAGAAAAGTTTATAACCCTGTGAACTATGAGAGTCCGAAAGTGAAACGCTTTGCTTTTTATTTTTTTATTCCTAATATTTTGTGCACGAAAATTTTTATAAAAAGTTTTGATAGAAATAATAGAGATGAAAAAATTATACATATTGCATTCTCACAAGGAATGTAATATAAGTTTGAAATTTTTTAAATTTTGAATTTTATTACGTACGGTTTGTATCCTAAATACATTGGTCCACACACACACACACACACACACACACACACACACACACACACACACACACACACACACACACACACACACACACACACACACACACCCACACACACACACACACACACACACACAA
>Ga0157364_1007555_pt1 | contig 11249 bp, 8 predicted proteins | sample AttsexASBM2_FD_111476 | JGI IMG/M metagenome (GOLD analysis project Ga0157364, IMG submission 111476) | Fungus gardens microbial communities from leaf cutter ant in Ribeirão Preto, State of São Paulo, Brazil - Atta sexdens ASBM2 | ecosystem: Host-associated > Fungi > Mycelium > Unclassified ...
AATAGCATGACTGAACTTATATTGGCCAATACGATTTTGAATTTCAGGTGACAACAGCTTGTCCTTTTTTGAGAGCTTCAAATTGAGACCTGTTCAAGGAAATGAAGTGGATCAGAGTATTTTTTGATAAGATCTTTCATAAATTCACAATAAAAGAAAACCAAATGCGTAAGGATTTATTTTCCTAATATCACCTTCAAAATATGTTTTTTTATTACCAAATCCAACAAATTAGGAATAATATGAATGATAAATTCAGTTGGATATAAAAATACTATATTAAACAGCTTTTCTTTCTTTCTTTGTAATCTCCCTCTAATCTTCGACCCGTCGTAAATATGAAATTCAATCCGAACAGCGGTCCTCGAGTTAACTGAACAAAAAGCGGTTGAGTACAGCGAGAAGAATTATACACCAGTCTAAATTTCCTAGGTCTACGGGAAAACAGTATACGGTGAATACCAGCTGCAAAATAACCTTAATAACTAAGGGAGGCAAATAAAATAAATAAAGCTTTTTTTTTATTCAACAATTTATTACACAGAGTGCGTAGGCAGACCGTGGTAGCTACTTTTGTAACTGCATGCAAAGCAACCCAAACTACATGAAGAGAAAAAGGAAGAAGACAAAAGAAAAATAAACAAAAAGAGATGGAAAAAGTAAGAGAAAAGAAAACATTATAGGATGGCCACTGAGCTACCTTGACTAATTACTTGCATTATTAAATGCAAAAGCACTGCTGTTAAATTCTAAGAAGAGAGTAAAATAACTCAATGGATCTCTTCTCAGATTCCAATACCCATTAAACCTTCTACACTCATGAAGGATGTGACACCTTGATATAGACTGCACAGACATTTGAACTCTTCCCTCAGGAAAAACCTCAGCCTATACTCACCAATAGGGGCATAATTAATGATAGTTCTTGTTGCTCTTGCATACAGAGAATTAGAATGACCAAAATACTTTAACCATGACCTACCATTCATATAAGAGGGCTTGATGGGGTTGTTATTATTGTCAACCAGTTCCTTAAACTGGTGCCCCTTCAAATCTAATGCTTAGAATGATATTTTCCAGTTTTGAATGATGTTATCACACTCATTTTTCTTGCTAAAGTCCTAAGATGACTTGCAAGGGAACATTGGTGATTGACAGAACTGTTTGGTTTCCCTGTCCACCACTTTGAAAGGAGAACAATTGCATCAACTTAGACATTTCCAAAACTCAATAGAGTTGTTGGTATTGAGGAGGAAAAACTTCCTGAGTTCTTTGGAAATAGATGCTGAGTATATTTGGAACAGGTAAATAGATAAGTCAAAAATTCTTTTCACAACATAGATTGAATCTGTGATAACAAAAATTTTGGAAATTTCTGGGATATTAATGGCTTGGCTGATCCCATATCTAATGGCAAAGAGTTTGACTTTGGATAAAATGATGTTCACCACATGGTATATTGTTTTGATGATAGGTTTATCACAGACATGGATATAGGCAATAGAAATAGCCCTATTATTCTTTATACTAGTGTCTGTAACAATAAGAGCATGTGATTGGTTTAATGAGAATGTGATAGCAATGTTGTCAAGTTGATGAGAGTGAGCTTCAAGCTTGTTATCATTACATTTATCAAATAGATGAAAGAAGAAACAACTAAAAAAAATATCAATAAGTTGAGAACCAGAAGAAAATTCTTTGTTTAAAGGATTGAATGAAGGAAAAACTTTGTTAAATCTGTTGTTCATATCAATGACAGGACCTTTGATGATTTCCCTTTGATGATAGAATAGCAAGTTCAAAGATAGGCAATGGAGATTATAACTATTGACTGATTTTTACTCTAGAAGTGAGTGTAAGATGTGATTATGGGAAAGTGAATGTGCTCTTAATTGAGCTCTGCCACTAAGTTTTTAAAGGTGTAAATAAATGGGAATAAGCACTATGATAGCTTCAATACCAAAGGAAGGAGAAGTTTGGAGTGTACTTAAGATCTAAATGGTGGCTCTATATTACATTTTGTTGGGCTTCCTAAGTGGATATTATAATAGCGCTCTGTTATAGAACCACAGCTGAAACCTATAGAGGGCAATGGGAAGAACACAACTTTTATACAAAAGTTGCTTCTGTTATGGAATGAGACCTCACATGGAATTTCTGAGGATTTTCATATATTTGACTGTTGGGATCACTTTGTTCACATAAAAGTCTATATGTTGATGGAACAATAATTTCCTGTCAAAGATGAAATCTAGATATCTCCATGTATCTTTGAGTAGCAGTGAAGAACCTTCAAGCATAGATAGATCAAGAGGGGGAGGATTGAGGACTTCTTGTGACCTAGAAAAATGAAAGATTTCTGTCTTTCCATATTCTAGGATGAGACCAAATTTCTCTAAAAGAGAAAAGATAATGTTGTAGCTACAGAAAAGAAATGAGTTCAAAATTGTCAAAGATTTACTCTGAGCAACAAATAGACTATCATCAACAAAAGATAGAACAGAAATCAGAATTTTTAGAATTTCTAGATGATTTTCAAGAATGTAAAAAACCAGAGAAATGTACAAAGCAGATAAAACAGAAGAAAGGGCTGATTCTTGCTTCACTCTAACATCAACATTAAAAAATTGAAAAGAAAAATTGTTTCAATAATACTGTGTTTTCCTACCTACTAGGTAATTTGAAAAGAACTGCTCGACTTTTGAATTGCAACCAGCTTTTCTAAGAATAAGTGGGAGAAGATAATGATTTAGGAATGGAAAGAACTGGGCAATATCAAATGCTATAGTGCTTGTCATAAGATTTTTTACCCAATCTGAGCATATGAAATAAATGAGTGCAACACCAGCATTGGTGGTTGATCTTTGCTTGAGACCTCCTAGCTGGCATAGATGGATGAAGTTATTAACAATCAGGTGAAACTGAAGATATTTGACAATGACTTTTGCAATAAGTTTCCCTAAAGTATTAAGGAGAACTATAGGTCTGAAGAACTTTGGAGAGTTGTATGATTCCTTGTTGGGTTTGGGGATAATAATTGTCAATAAAGTCTTGAAGTATGAAGGCCACAACCCTAATTTAAAGCATATATCAGCAATACTCATAATTTTTTCCAGACATAATTTGTCCTTGATAATATACTTGAGATGACTTCAGGATAGCTTGTTTGGACCCAGAGCAAATGAATTACTACACTTTGCTATAGGCCTGATGAATTCCTCTCTCAAGAAAGGAGGCCAGCTTATAGAATATTTGTCTGGAAATTTATCCAAAATGTTGACATCAACTTGTTGGTTTTGAGTGCTGTTAAAAGTCAAATAGAGAGCATACCGAAGATCATTGATCTCTAGATAGGGACAGTTGTTGTACTTAATAGCTTTGACTACTAGGAGTTTGTATTTCTTGACCCAATTCATGAGTTTTCAATGCTCTTCTTTCTTGTTTGAGATTTCCCAAATCTTTTGATCTATCACAAATAAGCTACTCACTGGTTGTGATACTTGAACTTAGTGGTGTTTTAGAGGTTCAGTATAAGAAGATAATAATGAGTAGTATCAACAAGAATAATTGATGTTGTTAAGTCTGAGGTCTAGCCCTTAAACACAGAGGTATATATACAAGAGAGTGATAGTTCATGTGCAAGCTATTGCCATCACATGATCAAAACTTGTACCTGATGGGAGCTGACATCTGTCATAGCAGCTGTCAGGCTAGTTTTAGAAGGTAACTAATTATATCACTACATTGATATGCTTGTATCTCTATGAATACTTATTGCTATGTAATATAATATATATAATTGGAAACAGATTGATGAATACTTTCCAACACAAGTTTAATTGTGCAAATCCGTTCAGCTATTCATGAGATATTAGCAGATGAGGCTTTTACAGCTACTGATGGCCTGATATCTCAGTCATTTGTTGTCACTTTTGTGTATCCCACACATATGCGAATAGCCCTCATTTGGGACTTTTCAGCGCAACTTAGTTTGTGAAAATCGGTCCACTGGTTGTGGAGATACAAGCTGAATGAAGTTTGTGACATGATCAAAGAATGAGTGTTTTGTAATTTTGACCTTTTTCCTAAATTACTTCCAATCCTCCAGACTTCTAGTCAACCTATATCTCTCTAGGTCCCTACTACAACTCGAATCCTACCAACTCTTTGAGTACTTAGTGATGCTGACAGTTTTTGAATTTTTGTCTCACATTTTTTCAATGGCATTTATGAACAAGAAGACAACATTTTCAAGTGATTCAATATCTGATAAATTGCTGGTGTCAATAATTTTGATTGCTTTGATTAAGTCAGAGATAAATGACTTCTCTTCCTTGCTGCCTTTGATAATTGAATATTTCTTGTTAGGGACATGTTCTTCAACAATTAGAATAGTGATGGTGAGAGGAGCATTATCTGAAGATAGCTGCCATTCAGAGTGTATGGTATGATTGTTCAGTTCTTCCAAATCATATCTTAAAAACATTAAATCAATAACAGAATTTGTGTCTTGATTATTATCTGAATACCTAGTAGGAATGTGGTTAGTAAGAGAAGAAGATAGACCTAAAGATAAAGAGTCTGTAGAGTCTATGAAAAAATCGCTATAAATTGAATGGTACAGGTAAGAAGGATCCTACAGACTATCTCTGATATTAAAATTACCTGTCATGATAAGGACATTGTGGATGTTGACTTCAGTGTTCTTAAGATATTTTAAAGCCAATTGCAATGAATCTGAATAGATATTAATTAAAAAGAAAATGTTATTTTTATTGAAAAATGAGATAAGCAAAATGTCTCTGTAGTTATAAATGTCTTTGTGAAGAGAAAAGCAGAAAGAAGAAAGTCTGATGTTAACATAAGTAATGATTCTTGGATAGTTATTAGTACTTGAAGAATTGTTTGTGAACATAAGCCAGTTAGAGTGATTCAGTACTTCAACTAATTCATCACCTTCCCTATTCTTCAAACTAGGAATGGCTTGAATGGTAGTCCAAGATGGTTCTTGAATAAACACAACATCAAAAGAGAAACATGTTTCCAGGACTATATTGATAATTAAGTTGTTTTTTTACATATTTTGTGAGAAAATTGTTATGTTCTTGAAAATCATTGATTGTTACTATTTGTGGCTGAATGGATTAATTAATTTCTGACATCTCTGAGTTCTTGATATTTTTTTGTATGCCATTCTTTGTTGAAGTAGTGATATCAAAAAGGACAAATATTAGAGTATGCTTGTAATCACACTTGCAGTTGATACACTTGAACATATAGGAGCATGGTTTGTCTTCCTTGTTTTCAAGATGAGAGGGGTTTATTTTAAAGTTTGTCTTGCAATACCATGCAAAATGTCAATGATGTTCAACTTTATGTGGTTCATTACACTTTATATACCAAGAACCTTGGAAGTGGCAAGCAAAAGTGGTATGATCCTACTTCCAGCAGTTCTTGCATTGCAGAATACTAGGATTCATATTTGCCCCACAAATAGTGGCAATGAAGCTACTGATGTTGAAACAATGTTTGATGAGCAGCTTGGCCACTGAACTACTTTGTGAATTCCAAATATCAGTCTATACAATTGCTATATCTGATTTCAGAAATACTTTGACAACTCGAGGTTTTGATGTGATTTTTATGTTGTCAAAAACATGTATTGACTTGATAATCAATTCTATCACACTAGAATCAATAAGCATATTTGTTCTCTCAATAAGATATGGAATACCCAGAATTTTCAAATATGATTTAGATTGTGGGAGGTAGGCATCCTGAATGTCTTTAACATTGACATTATCACACTTCTTGATATAGTTGTTGATGATACTGATGTTTGAAGGAGACATGACTTTATTGGAGGTAATAATGAGATCTCTGTAGTCAGTCCAAATGAAGTCAACTATTGTGTCTGATTTAATACCCTTGAGGATATAATTGAGGTTCGCAACATGATCATCCAATGCGGACATGAATTTCTCAGTATTATTACTACTTATAGAAACAATGAATTGTTTTTAAGAAGGCTCTTTGGTTGTCATATTGATCTTGGGCTTCAGTTTGTTAGTTTTGTTGAAAATTGACTTGTTAAGTTCTTTGATTTTCTTAGTAGACAGTTCTGGGAAATTTTTCTTAATTTTCATGATATTGCTGACATTCTTTGACAAGATTTGTATGTAAGATGGTTTATTGATATTGGCTTACTTAATTTTCTTGTCAGAGATGTTTTTACCATGAAATTTGGATTTTTCCAAAAACTTCTTAGATAGTCTTGGAAGGAGTTGAGGTAGAGGTAACTTAGAAAATTTGACCAGTTTGGTAGGCAGAAATTTGTTAGGCTTCTTTCTCTTGCTTAGTGTTGGAACCTTTGCAGTAAATTTGTTCTTGATAAGATCTCAAAATATATTGTTATTTCTTTCCATATTTAACTAGTCCTATCCCTCCTTAAATAAGGAAGAAACAAAGTCAAACACAATTTGACCAAATTTGCTTAAGAATGGAATATCCTCTTCCCTATTATCCTTAAGTTTCCTATTATCAATAAAATCTGAAATATGCATGAGAGAAATCTTGATGTTGTTGACATCTATTTCTTAAGTATTATTTTGTTCAAACATGGAGATTAGATTAGTACAGCCATCCCATGAATTGAGATTGTCTGGCTATAATTCTGCATATGGTAATGAAGAAGAGTTGTTATTGAAAGCAGGTACCTGCAGATACAAGTTGTTAGTATGAGGCATAGGCATGTTGTCTTTGTTGTTTACTGGTACTTGGATGTTTGACTCCTCTCCCTTGGAAGTCGCATACAAAAGTTGAAAAAGTTTATCTTCAGTTTAGTTTGCCCAATTTGGATCAAGGTTTTAGACTTTTATGTGAGCTGTATACTCAACAGAAAAGGCTTTGGATAGCATGGATGATGCTCTTGATGAGTTTGTACTAGTAATGGCAGATCTACCTCTTGGGACACCCATTTGAATATCCTCAGAAACACCATTGGAATCTATTAGGTTGGATATGGCTGAAGAAGTGGTAAAAGAATTTATATTTGCAAATTCTCTGTTAAGCACTACTATACAAGATAGTAGTATAAAAGAGAGAAGTGATGGTCAAAATAAATAAAGCTTTTTTTCCACCTAAAATATATAAATTTAAAGAAAATAAATATTTAGAACTTGGAGATTATATCTTTTTATTTTATTTTAAAAAATCAACAATTTATTACATAAGACATGAGGGCAGACTATGGTAGCTACTTTGTAACTATGTACATGACAACCAGACTATATGATGAGAAAAAAAGAAGAGAAAGTGAAAAGAAAAGGAAAAAGAAAAGAAATCAAGAAAGAAATGAAAGATAGGAAAAGAACTAGGGGCTCATAACACATTGCACTATGAGGACTATGTAATAGCACTTGTGAAGGCAAATACACTATAGTTAAACTCCAAAAATAGAATAAAATGGCTTATCATGTCTCTTCTCAGATTCCAATACTCATTATATCTTCTACACTTGTGAAGAATATAATGTCTGATAGAGTAGTTACTGTATAGATAGCTAAAATCTTCCTGAGAGAAAAATCTCAACCTGTATTCATCTATAGAAGTATGGTTAGTGATCATTCTTGTTGCTTTTCCAAATAGTAAGTTTGAATGGCTGAAATGCATGAGCCATAAACCTCCTTTAGCATAAGAAGGCTCAATAGGATTGTTGCCATCATCATATAACTCTAGGAATTGTTGTTCTTTGAAATTCAAAGATTGGAAAATTATTTTCCATGTTGATAAGATGTTGTTGTACTTGCTTTTCTTGCTAAAGCTCCAAGACAACTTGCATGGATACAGTGGGATAGGTTTTAATGCTTTAGTTTCCTTATCAATGACTTTATATAGAGACTAGTTGCATTGACTTGGGCATTCCCAGAACTCGATAGAGTTATTAGGATTATGAGTGAAAAATTTTTTGAGTTTACTCAGAATGGATATAGCATGTAATTGAAACAGATATGATAAAGAGTCAAAGATTCTTCTTGCTGAATGAATCAAATTAGTGATGACAATGATTTTTGAAATTCTTTGAAAAATTGTAGCCTGATTTATATCACATTTAATGGCAAATAATTTGGCTTCAGTGCTAGTGATGTTCACTATGTGGTGAAGTGTTTTGACAATAGCTTTGTCATAGATATGTATATGAGTAACAGAGGTAGTCATATCGAATTTGATACTGGCATCAGTGACAATAAGAGTATATGAAGGATCTTTAAAGAACACAATCACTAAATTATCTAGTTGGTATGAGTGAGATGTGAGACTGTCTTCACTATGCTTGTTGAAGAGATGAAAAGAAAAACAACTGGAGAAAGTGTCAATAATTCTAGTACTAAAAGAGAGCTCAGAATTATGAAGATCAAACAAAGGGAATACTTTATTAAATCTATTGTTCATGTTAATGATAGGATCTCTAATCCTTTCCCATTGGTGTTTTGTAAGTGGGTCCAATCAAGGACAATGATGGTTGTTGCTAATACATAATCTTGATTCAAGTAATGAACATAGAATATGATTATGTGGGAGAGTATGGGCTCTGAGCTGTGATATTCTGCTAAGTTTTTAAAGATAGAGGTAAATAGCAATGAGATCAACAATGGTCTTAATACCAAAAGAGGGTGATATTAAAAAAGCATCTAGGATCTATAAGGTTATTCTTCTTTATATTTTTCTCAAATCCTTAAGCAAATACAAAAGAGGCACCTTATTGTAAAACCACAACTGAAAGCTGTACAGAACAATGGGGAGAATACAACTTCTATATAGAAGTTGCTTCTAGTGAGAGATGAGGCCTTGAACAGAGTTACCAAGAATCTTCATATACTTGACAGTAGAAATAGCTTTGTTCACATATAAATCAATGTGTTGACAAAATATAAGTTTTCTGTCAAATATGAAACCCAAATATTTCCAGGTTTTTTTAGAGTATAGGACAGGGCCACCTAGAATAGAGAGATCAAGAGGAGGAGGATCAAAACCTCCATGTGATCTAGAAAAGTGGAACACCTTCATCTTTGAGTGTTTTATAATAAGACCAAAACTCTTTAGCAAATTAGAAATAATGTTATGACTACAAAAAATAAATGAGTTTGAAACAGAAAAAGATTTGCTTTGAGCAATAAAGAGACCATTGTAAACAAAAGAGAGGATAGGTATAGGAATTTTTAGGATTTTTAAGCAATTTTTAAGGATATGAAGGACAGAAGCTAAATATAAGGCAGACAAAATGGGAGATAGAGCAGAACCTTGCTCCACTCCAATATCAACATTGAAAAAAGATGAAGAAAATTTGTTCCAACAATACTAAGTTTTCCTACCAACCAGATAATTTGAAAAGAAATATTTGACTTTAGGATCAAAACTAGCTTTTCCAAGAATGTAAGATAGTAAGCAATGATTCAAGGAAGGGAAAAATTACATGATATCAAAGACAAGAGTACTTGTCATGATATTTCTAACCTATCCCATATGGATGAAGTAAGTGAGAGCAATTCTAGTGTCAGTTGTTGATCTATATTTTAGTCCACCTAATTAACTCTAGTAGATGAAATTGTTTGAGATTGTGTAGAATTGGAGACAATTGCTGATAACTTTCTCAATAAGCTTTTCCAAGATATTGAGGAGAATAATAGGTCTGAAGGATTTTGGAGTGTCATATGACTTTTTATTGGGCTTTGGAATGACAATAGTTGTAGAGTTTTTAAAATAAGATAGCTAATAACCTAGTTCAAAGCATGTGTCAGCAATATCAATGATTCTTTTCAAACATGCTTTATCCTTGACAATACTCTTGAGATGTCTTTATAATAGCTTATTAGAGCTAGAGGTAGATGAGTTATTGTACTTAGCAATGGAGTTGATAAATTCTTCTTCCAAAAATAGGACCCAAGGTGAAGAAACAATACTTGGGATTTCATCTAGAATTTCAATATCAATTTGGTGATTTTGAGCCATATTAAACAATGAGTAAAGAGTATGCCAGAGATCCTCAATTTTGAGATATGGGCAACTATTGTATCTGACTGCTTTGACTGCTAGGAGTTTGTGCTTATTAACCTAGTTCATTAGTTTCCAAGGACCTCTTATTTTGTTGGATATTTCTTGGATCTTGAGGTCAAAGAATAAATGCTTTGAGTTCTTGACTGTTTTCTTGAACTGCTTCCAATCTTCTATATATTTAGTTGCTCTGTAATTTTCAAGGTCTCTACTACAATTAACATCCCACTAGCTCTTAGAATGCTTTGTAATATTGATAATCTTTGAATTATTTGCCCAAATATTCTCTAGCAAGCTGACAAATTCCAAAATGATGCTATCAAGGCAATCAATATCAAATATGTCATTGGTTTTAATATTTTTGATTGCTTTGATTAATTCTTTGACAAAGGTATATTCTTTCTTGTTTTTCTTGACAATTATTCATTTCTTTGTTTGAATATGCTCTTTAATAATAGAAATAACAATCATTAAAGGAATGTAATCTGAGGTAAGTTTCCAGTCTGGATAAATAATATAGTTGTCAAGTGTCTAGGACTGAATTTACTTCTTGACAATTATCAGAATACCTAGTAGGAACTTGATTAGTAGGAATGGAAAGCTCTAAATTGAAAGAGTCTGTAATAATAAAAAGATCATCACTATGAGACAAATGGTGAGGGTAAAGAGGGTCCTACAAATTGTCTCTAATATCAAGTTACCAGTCATAATTAAAAGATTTTGAAAGTTAGCTTCAGTATTTTTCAGATACTTCAAAGCTGATTAAGAAGAATCAGAAAATAAAATAAATGTTCATTATATAGAAAATGTCATTATTATTGAAGAATAAAACAAGAGAGATGTTTCTATGATTAAGGAGGTCTTTATGTCAAGATCAAAGAAAGTAAACTTGATTTATTTCTTTTTTCATTTTTTATTTTCTTTCTTTTCTTTTTGATTTATTTTTCTATTTTCTATTTTTAGAACAACTAGGGTTAGGGTTGATCGGTCATGCCATCATATCAATCACCTGATGGCATAATCACAAGATAGATCACAAGACTTGGGAGAATTTAGTAGAAGATTTGAGAACAGATGATGTTTGTTATGAATCAATGCTCAAAGGGTTAAGCAAAGAAGCAACTCTTGTATTGAGTAACACAAGAGAACTCGATAGAGTTCCTAGTACAAAGTAGTCTACCTTATATACTAGTACCCAT
>Ga0157364_1007556_pt1 | contig 11248 bp, 7 predicted proteins | sample AttsexASBM2_FD_111476 | JGI IMG/M metagenome (GOLD analysis project Ga0157364, IMG submission 111476) | Fungus gardens microbial communities from leaf cutter ant in Ribeirão Preto, State of São Paulo, Brazil - Atta sexdens ASBM2 | ecosystem: Host-associated > Fungi > Mycelium > Unclassified ...
AAGAAAAAAAAGCAAAAAGGAGGGGGGGAGCGGGGGAGGGAAAGAGAGAACGACCGCGCGTAGAAGCGGTGGAACGGGGCAGGAGAGAGGGGGGGGGGGAGCGGAAAGGGGTGAGAGGGTGGCGGCGGGTGAATAGCGGCGAGATTTTATTGGTGTCGGTAAAGGATGGTCCATGGTCTGCGTTGGTCAGCTGGCGTCGGCGCGGCTTTAGCCGTGCGAGCCCCGTTCCGAACGGGGGTGGTGGAAAGTGAGTCTGAGGGGACAGGAGATGGAAGGAGGTGGTTGGGAGAGAGTGCGAGCGGTCGTCGAGTGCCGAAGGGTGGGGCTCGGTCACCACGTGGCGGAGCACGTGGTCTTTACCCTCCTAGTTTCGCTCTATCTCCAAGTCTCCTTCTTATCTTTTAGCGTTAGTAACTTTAAACAGTAAAAGTATAAAATGAATTTATTTCATTTTATATTCGGGCAAATTCTTTTAGAACGACATATGTATGCGGCCTATAATTGCAATATCATAGATAATCAGAAATGTATTATTCAAAGTTATTACTTTGAAATCACTTTTATATATTATTATCTTGGCATTAATGTATAATTATAAAAATCTATTAGATTCATTTCTAATTAAATAATTTCAAATATGAAAGTTTTTTTTAAATCTTTGGAAATCCATATCCTTGCTGGCTAATATTTTGCCTTTATTTCATATTTTCATATTACACCTTTTTATTTTCTTTTGATGCATTCATATTTGTATTTTACTGTTTATATTGTGCGCGTTATGAAAGAAGTCAATCTTACCACGTAAAATAAATGCTATTCTCTTTTGCTTTCACATGATCTTCTGTCTTTCCAATTTTTCTTATCTCTCTGTTTCGTTCTATCCAAATCACGCATACATCGGAGGACGTTTACATCCACCAGTAATTTGTTCTTTTATTTTCTTGTAGCACGCAGGAGATCGTAGATCGATTCGTATCGTTTTTCATCATCATATCATATCGTTTTTATGCTCGCTGAAATCTTTCTGATTTTCGTGTCATTGATCCAAACCACTTTATGCAATGGAATTTGCTCGACGTAACATGGGGTTTGCTGACGGACGATATGTCTCTGCAGTCTGTAAATTAGATATATAGAAGCATGCGAGGTATGCGGATTGGAAATAGTCCCATGTAAATAGGCGAGTTACTCACGATGTTATAGGCAATGTCCTTGCTAGCACAAGCGATAAAAAAAATTTAATTATAATAGTGATATTATAATAGTGCATATTTTATAAATACAATTTTTATAATACTTTTTAATATAATTTTGCAAGTCTAATTATAAATATGTTTTATTTAATATTATTTTCTTTATTATGCGTTTCTATTTTTTTTTATTTCTTGTCTTTGCATGTCAAATTGTTTTTTATTTCAATTTTCTATAAAAGAACTTTTAATGGATTCTCTTAGTGAGATCTGTCGATTCGGCTAGTCTAAGACTGATCACGAAGTGTATAGTCCTCAAACCGAGAATTAAAGCGAATAAAGTGTGATAGGAAAAAGCGTTGCTATGGGTACCAGGTGTTAACGTCAAAATTGCTTTGGATTAGCGCAGATATTCCGCAGGAGGCGTTCAATATTGGCGGTCTTAGGGATGTATCGTTGCTGTGTGTGTCTGTGTGAAATTTGGCATAAGGGGCGGCACGTCCCTCCGTTCTTGCGGATTAAAGTTAAAAGAACACGAAGACGCACGAATTAAATTATACGGAGAGCGAACAGTTTGCAAGGAGTCGATGCCATCGCGTATATACTGCAAACAAAATATATATATGCTACATATAACAGTTAAACAGTTAAGTGAAACTAGGCAAAATCTGTAACGCTCAAATATATTATACTAAGTCACAAAGAAAAAGTTAATGTTTTTAACATGTAACAATTCACAGATTGTATTACATATTAAAGACACATGTTAAATTAATTAATTATAAGCAGAGGAAGAGGAGAAAATTTTTATAATCAACTTTAAATTTTACTACACTAGCACATTAATATTTGATTCGTGTAAATCTTTCTCGGTTACTTAATATAATATGCCCTTATAATGCTCCTATGTTAGTGTATATAATCAAGGGAAAGTCTGATACTTCTGAGGGTTAATATGGTTGGTACAAGCGCGTGTGCTCGCCAGATCTGACGTCTGCTTTCCAGACACGCAGGCACGAATACCTCATAAGAAGAGGCTGCCGGATAAGAGTGGAGCTCGCGTCGGCTTATTAGAGGGCGGACGCGAGTATTTTCCATATACACACACGCATCCTTGGCAAGGGAACGGGGGGAGGAGGAGGTTGTAGCACGACCGGGGTGTAGGGGACGGTGGCGTCGAGACGCGCGAGGGGGGAGTCAATGGGAGGGTGGGTACATGACATGTCATGCTGTGCCTGGCTCGCCTCCACCTTCTTCCAACCACCTCAACCCATCGTCTCTCTGTCTCCCTGCGCCCCTTACCACTCTCTCGGTACACCTCCTGCCCGCGCCGTCGTCTCTCCCCGTCCCGTCGTCGCGGCATCCACTGCCACATCGATCCGCCTTAATGAGTGGAAAGAATAAGACAGCCTCCCCTACTGCGAAAGCGGGAGTCTCGCCCTCCCCTACGACGGCGAACGACGTCGTGTATAGGAAAGAAGGGGGTCGCGGGAATCGGAGACGGGAGAGAAGGAACGGGACTTGAGCGCCGTTCCGAGGTTCCGAAGGAGTAACGGAGAGCGAGATAGAGAAAGAATATGAGAGAGAGAAAGAGAGAGAGGAAGAAAGAGAAAGAGAGATAACAGGACGAAGAAAGAGTGCGTGAAACGGGAGAAAGAGAGAAAGGGGGTGAGTTTTGTGAGGTGAGGAGGTGATGGAGTTGGGAGGCAAAGGGGCGGTAATGCTCCCGTTGTTTCGCGAGCGAGGGAGGCACGCACGCATCCCCTGAGCCCTCCGCTCGACCTACCATCACCATCACCCTCTCCCCCTCCCCCCTCCCTCTGCCTCCCACGACTCCCCTCGCAGCCAGCCCCCTCTCGGCTCCAAGGAATGTTAATTCCCGGCGCTTTAATTCTTACGAATATTTCCCTCGTGCCTGGGGACGATCGCGGAGTGGTGGAAAAGACGCGAGGGCGAGGATGAGGAAACGGAAAGAGAAGAAGAAGAAAAAGGAAAGGATGAAGAAGAAGAGATGCAAGAAGATATAAGAGGGAGAATAGAACAGTAAAGAAGCGAGAGAACCCCTCAAGACACGTCGTCCTGCTTTTGACTCTCGGCGACGACTCGTTTTCTCGCACTGTTCTTACGTTGTTCCTTTTTTTCTTTCACGATTTTAAGTCTCATAGGTGATACTTGTAGATAGGTAGATTTCATTGGGACCGAGTTTTATTTTTAATTTCAAAACTGATATAAAGAAAAATTGTAACAATGACAATTGACGGTCAGTTTCAAACATTCTCGGAATAAATAGTTGATCGTTACTTTCGTGATCTGTTGTTCAAAAAATGATGCATTTCTATTTATAATTAATGATGATGAGATTTACTTTCTATAACTAAGTATGTTTAACATGGCCATAATCGAAATGCGTAACTGTGCATTAATTGAAGACAAGAGAATTGAATTTTCAATTTTAAAAATAAATTTTAATTAAAAGTTGAAAATATTCTGTCTTATGCCTTTGGTATTCTCTATGATTTGTAATGACTTGATAGATTCCTGTTTTTCTAAAGAAAAAAAACAAAAAAAATTGCAAATGTGTAATTATTTGATATTAAACAAATGTTTTTCAAGTAGTTAATATGGCTAAAACTTTCCGCTTTCAATTACGATCTTTGTGGCGAAGCGAGCATGAGGCCCGTCTTGCTGTTGCAACGAATGCATGCGGTCGCTTTTCTCACACCGGCGAGAAGCGATATAATATCGATCTGGATCGGGAGCAGGAAGGGGTGGGAACAAAAAAGGAGAGAATAGAAGTAGAAGACATTCGCGAGTTATCGAGATAGAAGGTCGTGGGCGTTGAACGGAGATAGAAACTTATTGAGAAAGAAGCAAATAGAGAGCGAAAAAGAGTAAGAGAGAAAGACGGATCTGTGGAAAGGGAAGCGTAACTATTGCGGTTTTTGCCATCTCGTCACATCCGGTCATCCGTCCACCGCTCATTGTTAGCCGCCTCATGCCTGAGAGCGTATTTATTCGAGTAAATCATTGAAACGTGCATGGAACCGAAGTCAAGCGATTCGTAACGTCGTGAACCGCAGCTTCTTTATTAAAACAGAAATAAAATCTTGTTAATAATATAACAATATGTTCAATTTTTTAACATGTATAGCTAACTTGAGAATATAACAATTTTAGTTTATTAATGTTTTAAAATAAAAACCAATACTTGTAATTTTATAAAATTTTAAGAGCATGCATTATAAATGTTTTCCTGTTCCATTTATATTCATTAAAATAATTAAAATCTATTTTTTGGGTTATAGATAAATTTACGAATGTAAAGAAAAGGAAAAAAGATGTCCCTAAAATTTACTAACTATTATTATAAAAAAAAAAAAACGTTCGACTTACATAAATCTTTAATAATAAGTTCTTAGAGATTACCTACTAATGATGAAAAGACTATCATTATCTTAGTTTAAATAAAAGGTTTGGTAGAATTTTTTATTGACATAATTTCCTACGTACGTTGATTTTACGAGGCATTCCCTCGAATCCCTCCGCATTTTGTTCCGTCCCACCTCTCGATACGTATTCCAAGATGAAGCAGGCGCGCAGTTTTGTACAATATTAAATAATCAGACGAGCCTGTACCAGTCCCTTTATTCCTCTGGAGGGTTGAATCGCGTGTTACATAACCCTCGTTCGTAATTCTTGGATTGAAAGAATTTGAGATTGCCTCAGTCGCGCCGTTTCGTCTAATTGTGATCTCCAGCCGCGAATACGGCTGATCTTGCCTATAATTTTTTTTATAGCAACTTTAATGTATATAATTTACCGAGACGAAGGAAATAGAACAGACTTTTTTGTTATTATTTCAGACACGGACTATCACGCTTAATTATGATCACAGAAGCATAATTATATCAATATTTTAACACTAAGCGATATATTAAATACGTAAGGAATCAATTTTGTTTTTACTAAAGTTACTTTAAAAAAATTTCATTTTCAATACTAAATCTGTTAGGATTTTTTTATCTTTTTATATCTTCTGACGCGTAAAAGTTTACCCCCTATTACATCACATCATCACCGACAGGCGAGATCAGCACGAGATAATCAACGGTCAACGGTCGCATTGTTGGTGAAACACAGCATCTTAATCTTTCGCATCTCGCCTATAAACAAACCGACCTTTTCCTCCCTCATCCCCCATTCCGTTCTCCCTCCTGATGGGATACGCGAACGAAGCACGTTATTGTACACGTATCGGCAGAGGAAAGGGAGAGGTGGGGAACAGGGAAGCAGAAAGCCACGAGCAGGCTTCTTGCTTGATCTAGAGTCACTACGGGCGATAAATTCCGCTGACGAATAAAGTAGATCCCGACTAATTGTGGGAGATGCACGACTCACTCACTTGCACGCTCGCCAGTTTGTTCACAGCCCTTTCCTCTCCCTCTTTCCCCCGTTTCACCTAAGATACTCTTCTCTCCTACGGCGTCTTCGCTCCTTTCGTCTGTGTTCTTCTCCAGATCTTTCTCCCTCTTACCATCTTACAATCTTTTGCTTTCTCTCTTTCTCCCTCTCTTTTCTCGCGCACACATCCTTCCAGCGGGTCGTTCCTCATGCTCCAGAACGTGGCATGCACTTCTTATACCTCGCGACGTCCTGCACGTCCTGGGGTGAATGGCAGCGGAGCGAGGGGAGGGGGGAAGGAGGAGGAAGAGGAGAGGGAGAAACAAGGGGAGGTAGGCGCACCGGTGCTTGGTTAAATCTCTAGGAGATCGGGTTATGCACACCGCAAGTTCGGATTTAGCGAGTGATGGGTATAAACTTGGACGAGACGTTACGGCCGGAAAACCCACTCGACTCGCGCGGCACTGGCATATTCTGTGATTTATCGAGACCAGCATCCGTCCGTCTCAACCAACTACAACTCGAGAAACGAGAAGATAATCGATGGCCGTCTGAACTTTGCACGACGAATAGCGACAGTGACCTTTATCGATCCTAATTTTTTGATTCCGTTATTTCATGTATAAGATCGACCTCTCAGCAATGGCAACACTGAGAGAAATGAGAAGATCTACCTTTAATTCTAATTCGCCATTCTCGGACTCGCGTCCTTCAAAGATTTCGTCGTCCCAGCGAAGGAGACGCTCGGTAGACACCGCGGCCCTTAATTACCTCGACAATTAATCACTTTCTGGTAAACGGACCGACGCAATCGTCAATTTGCCGCGTCAAAATTTCTTGCTTGAATTCTCTCGCCACCGATCTTCTCTTTCAAACGAATCATTTATTTTTAAAGGGTTGTATCAAAATGCAAATTCAAGAACTCTCTTTTGCAAATGAGTGTCATGATACATCTCATGTCGTATAAATAATTTATTCCTTATCTCATTTTGGAAATTAGCAACTCGCATAGATCACGTGTACGAATGTATTTATTATTAATTGCTCGTTAATTATACATATATTCCAAATGTTAAGGCAAAGAACGAAATGTAGAAATCATCGACTACGAATCTGTTACTCCACTACTTGAATTCATCAATTTTCGCAGTATTGTATATCAGGCTTGAATAAATGAGAGTAAGTGTCCGGAAACTATCCGAATGATTTTCACGAACAAAATCGTGGTCGCGCCGGTACTCGTAGCCTTTGGTAGAGGGGCGCCCCATAAGGAACGATCGCACGAGCGCAAAGATCAAGCAGGATCGTGCGACCCGGACCCCTCGACCTGTATGCAGGAACGAAGGAACGAAGGAACGAACGAACGAACGAATGAACGAACGAACGAACGAAGTGGGCCCCTTTCGCCCTTTTCTGTCCCTCTTCTATCCGTATTCTCGCGGTGCATCCATTCTCCTCTCGCACACCTTTTCTTCTGCTTCTTCGCCTTCCCCCGCCTTTACTTTGGCCACTTTCCCCACCGCCCCCGCCTCACGTGGCGGAGATGTGATCCACGCCTGTGATGCAACTCGGATTGTGTTACCTCACCGGCGCACCGGAGTCGAATTATGTCGGATACGGTCGCGGCCTCGTACACATTTGTTGGCGATCACGTGTCCGTTCGAACAAGAGGAGGAGAAGAAAGAGGAGGAGGAAGAAGAAGCGGACCCGGGCGTCTGATCGGGTCGTGGGGATTGGGATCGTCGATAGGGAATCTCGCGAACACGGTTCGACCATGCCCAGTGCTTTATTGCGCCGAGCCGTTTATTAATCACAGTCTTTAAGTTTTGCTGCGGTGGATATAGCCGCGAATGGGGATGCGTGATTTCACTATGCCCGAACTAATTTGACATTTCTGTAATCACTCCGATAATCGGAATGGAGCACTTTTAACTATCTATGAGTATGTTTTATCAATAATTGATTTTGCGTGATGTAATTAATTATCTATTTGTTTTTATAAAATAAATTTTACCAAGTTTTGCTTTTTAAGTCATGATAATTTGGAACTATTGGCCATATCATCTCAAGTGAAAATGAAAAATGATGTTATAAAAATGCTTCCACTCTATAAAAATTATTTTAAAAATTAATTTAGAGAAAATTATATTACTTTTACAATTATAGCGTATTTTCGCTTATTTATAAGCAATAAAATTTTTTACTCTGGAAAATTGCTATCTATATAGCACTTTTATAACACCTTGAAATTACAAAAAATAACTATTGAAAAAAAAGTTTTACTATCTATTTACTTTAGATTTGCGAAGTCGTGATCTATATCGCGCCTAATGTCGACGGTCTACGTCGCTCCTAAAATAAAATCTACGTGGAACCGAAACGCAATTAGGCGAACCGTAGTGGGTCCTCGGGAGATCTCGTCGGCGCAGAGTTCCTGAGATCTCGAATCGCATTAATACACAGCAAATAAAATCGCCGGTGCAATCTCGACGGGGGGATAACGATGGAAAAAAAGCGCGATTCGCGCCTCGCGACCCCCCTTACGGGCATCTTCTGTGCCCAGGTATACTTTATTTACAGCCAACAGCCACCCTGCACGAGAGATGGGGCAGAGGGACAGGGCAGAGGGATGCACGAAGGGGTGATGTTGGGGGTAGGTAGCTGGAGCTAAGATGGCGTCGTGTTTACTTCGTTAAGGAGTTAATTACTCCTGGAGTCCCGGGTCCTGCCGCTCTGCGAAGGACGATGGACGTGGGAGTGACGGCGGAATTTGATGTAGACGCGGAGAACGTAGGCGGAAGGAGAGCGCCTCCTTTACGCCCTCTACCCCTCTTTTTCTCTCTCTCTCTCTCTCTCTCTCTCTCTCTCTCTCTCTCTCTCTCTCTCTCTCTTTCTCTCTCCCTCTCTCTCTCTCTCTCTCTCTCTCTCTTCTACGATTCTCTCTCGGTGGCATCGCGGAAGAGGGTCGCGAGTTAAGTACCTCGCCGCTCGGCAAATCCGATCGAGGCCTTTCCGCGGAATCTATTTATCTATTTATCTCGGCCTAAGAGGTAATGAACTGATATTAAAATAAATGAGTAGCCATTGCCACTGCTGTAAATCCGACTTGACCAAACTGCATTCGAGTTCATTCACGTGAATCCTGAATTTTCCTGATCTCCATGAATTTTACGAGTTTGAAAATCTGTTATCCGTGAGTGAACGAATCCCGATGTTATTATACGAAATTTATCATATAAATTATTTAAAAGAATTTTAAAATTTATATTACTTAAAATTGCTATTCATATAAGTAATAATTAATATATCGGATATTGAAATCGCCTAGAAAGCATTCTGAATTATAAAAAGGTATTTTCAGATCCTACTTGATTATCATAAAGATAACGATAACTGCTACCGTAAAAATTATAATAAAACCGCGACGTACTTTTCAAGATTAAAAAAAAACGAGTAAAGTATTTGCCAAGGAGGTAACGGCGATTTGATTTCTAAAGCGAGCGCTAACAAATACGCGGCGCCTTAAGGTATTTGAAATAAGGAGGCGGAATGCAACACCTCGTTCCCGGACGGGTGAATGCAGGGAGTAAGCAGGCTATTCGAGGGGGTGTGGAGCGTACCTAGGCACTTCTAGCTTCCATCAGCAAAGTAATTAATTTTTAATGTACTTTGCTTGCTTATTTCTTTCGTATCATGGGTTTTTTCCCCCGCGCCTCCGGCGGACGGCGGGACAGGGGTAGCAGCGGGGTACGGCGGGCGACGGTTATGAATTTCTAATGAGATTCCGTGGGAGATCTGCGAGAGATTAGCGTAGCTGGAAGGTGCGCCGCGGTCGTACGCCAGAGGTAAAAGTATGTATCTTGCGCGTCTCAGACCACGAGGAGGACACTTTCCGAAGAAGTGACTCATGGACGAAAACAGGATGCCGGGAAGATAACTGTCCCGGGCCGTGTGCACGTACGTTGAACGGAGATATGCCTTTCGATATGCAAAAGATGATTAAAAAGACGCCGAAGAGACGATTTTCAGGTCGAAAGATAATGATGTGTAGATAAAAATAAAATATGGTAGCAAGTATAATAACACGCATTGAAAAAATGCGTTTGACATGAGATCATTATTTGAAATATATTTCTATTTAAAAAAAAATTAAGTACAATATATTTCACAATCTGATATTTTATGCTAATAATAAAATACGACAAAACAATCTGTTTTCCATTATATGTTACTTGTTTTCTTCTCACATATTTTCTCTATTTACTTTGTCTATATTTTATTTTGATCACTTGTACACATTTACTCATCTGTGCAAAGTGTAGTTCTAATTAATCATATTAATAATATTATAAATGATTGACACAAAATATAACTAAATTAAATAGAAAATATGAGAAAAGATAGTATAATGTAATCAACTAGAGATTTTTTATCATATTTCATAGTATTTAATAGTATAAAATATCAGTATATATAAAATATAACGAATATATTTGACGATATATTTGAATTTTTTTAAATAAAGCGTTTCGAAGATTTAAATAATTTTATGCTAAGTGCATCATATTCGTTAAAATTATTTATTATGTTTTATATATATATATATATATATATATATATATATATATATATTGTATATATGTATAGATATGATGTACAGTGAGTCAAGAAAGATTGCAACACTTCTTTCGATGGGTTTCGGAATGCAGTTACAATCGGAACGATTAGTTCTTACTTATGGCTCTAATCATTTACGTTCGACCTCTAAAGCAAGATTAAGTTGCGAAACGAATCGCAAAAAAGTGTTGCACCTTTCTATAACTCACTACATACACACGATTATTTGTTTTTCAAATAACAGATCGACAATCGGAATTCGTGTTGTCGATTATTTTAATATGTACTTAAGTCTTAGTACACGATTGAGTCACTTGAATTTTGCGCATTTTTTTTCTTCGAAAAACTAAAAGCTTCAAGTAAGTAAATAGTTATAACATTTATATATGTATTTTTTAAATATATATCTTGCAAATACTTTCTAAAGATGTTAAAATATATGTATAAAAATTATTTTTGTTAATTTGATGAAAATTAACTCGGGACTGATTCATGTAGTAAAGGAAGTAAAATCATTGTATAAGTATTAGTTTTAAGAGTTAAAACAGTTAACTAGAGCATAGGTAACATTCAACACAACAAGCATTTTGACAAATTATCTTTTTTGACACATTGGAAAGGGTCGTATCACTTTTGAAGAAAAAAAAGATGGTCAGTTATTTACAACTTATATCTTTTATATTTCTATACTTCATATGTTTCTGCTTATATAAAATCGAAACATTTATTTACTTAGATTAATATGAGCTTAGCATAGGTTTATGGCATTGAAAATTACACACATCACATGCCTCATAATAGAAACAATTTATAAGTTTAGAAACATCTAGACAATAAGACAAGGTAAGCAAAGATTTATGACACCTTTAGTAATATGAAAATACCGACAAATACATAATGCATACACAAAATTTAACAAAAACATGTAGACATTTCAGAATTTTTTATAACAAACAAAAATATAGAAAGTATAAGTTAGAATAAAAAATTAATAATTAATTAAAGAAGGCGTTTTTATATTTTAATAAAATTCTTTGTGT
>Ga0157364_1007557_pt1 | contig 11248 bp, 7 predicted proteins | sample AttsexASBM2_FD_111476 | JGI IMG/M metagenome (GOLD analysis project Ga0157364, IMG submission 111476) | Fungus gardens microbial communities from leaf cutter ant in Ribeirão Preto, State of São Paulo, Brazil - Atta sexdens ASBM2 | ecosystem: Host-associated > Fungi > Mycelium > Unclassified ...
ACCCAGGATGCAGATCAATGGTTAGACGACTAGCGAACATTCTATCTAAGAAATTGGTTGAATGAGGCAAAAAAGTCGGGATAGGTAGAAGGGGAAACTCTCTTTTTCCCAATCGCCCATGGCGAAAACAAAGATGGCGTAGACCCGGTCAGGTAGTTAGGGAATTCGCACTCGCTGTAACAGAACTTGATGGGCGAGCTCTTTACAGTGGGGGATTCTAGGCTGGCTAGGGATATTTATAAGCTCTATAGATTAAGGGATATTAGATAGAGGCTGGCTTAAAAGGAGCTCCCCGCAATGGGACTGCTGGAAAAGGCCTGATGAAAAAGCTTAAAAACTCATTTGCTTTTGTCCGAGAATCCGCTTGCTCGGCTCTTTTTCTTAATAAAATAGATGTCTAGCCCTTATCCTGCTAACGACGAACTTCTATATGTAACCTAGCAAGGAAAGCCTAAACAAAGCGTCACTCCTAGTAGTGCACTCACTCTCACTTCCTTTTACAGCAACCTATTAAAAAAAAAAAAGCCGAGTCTATTTAAAGGAAATTGTCCGGTATTCACTTATATTATCTCGAGTAATCGAATCGCCCGCTTCAGGCTAGAGAGAAGAGAAAAAGAAAGAAGGCCTTGGACCGGAAAGAATTCTTTTTTTTTTTTCGACTAATTCAATTGGTTGCGGGCCGCCTTTAGAAGATCTTCCAACCCCATGGTCAGTGCTTCCTTTGAAAGGTAAGTGACGGTTCCCCACTCTCTTAGTCCAATTTTTAGGCAAAAATAAGCAGTAGGCTTTCTTTTGGGTACGGACGCCAGAGCTATTACCTTCAATTCAACTAGCCCTCTTGCCCCGAGGAGCGAAGCGGTTCAGCTTCGATAGGACCATACGTTTACAGGCAGCTTCTTTAGAAGAAGGAGGTTCTTTATTTTGTTTCCAGGTCTTTTCCCAGCTACATAACTAGAAGGGAATTCACTTAGCTCTCGAAAGAAACCAAGCCAACGGGGCCGTCAATCTTCTTTAGCCTATACCTGTAATTACCATATTGGATGGTAGAACGAGTTCTCCAATAAGAACTGGAATGGGAAAGGAGATCACGTGTCCGGGCTGCGAAGAAGAAAGCGGAGATAGAAGGAAGAGCTTGAATGACCAAGGAAACCGACTTGCCCCGTGGCGGGGGTCAAAATAGTAAAAACAGTCCATTCGGGGTAGGAAGGCAAGAATCCCAGCTTTCTTCCTCGACCAGTGGATAATAGCTCTTTTGGCCTTATACATGCAGCACCCTTGTCTTTTTCGGCATAGACCCTTCTTCCTCTTTTCGATGCAAAGGCAATGGCGGGGGGCGAGAGAAGGAGAGCACGTATGGGTGGTATGAAAACCATAAGCGGAGGCATGGGTCTTTCTCATAAAGATGCAAAGCCTAGAGATGAGTCTATTCAAAATTTACTTAAAAATCCGAGGTAGGAGGCTTGATGACAGGTGATAAGGTGAAGAAAGAGAAGAAAAGGGGAAAAACCAGAGGCAGTTCCATTGACCCGAAACCGAAAGCATGCGAAGAAAGCCGACCTTACCTTTAGCAACAAGGGCGTTTAGGCTTTACTTACTAATAACAAGAAAGGGCTTTTATCGCTTGTTTGGTCGTAGATTGCTGGGTTCAAATGCAGTTGGAACAAGGGACTCCGCAACGGGATCTATAAAACAAAGCGAGGGTAAGCTATCCATAGGGCTGCTAGCTTTCCGGGGAATCGACCTCTCTCACTGCAACCTTTTCCCCACCCTTCTCCCTTAGTCCTCCTCCTTCCCCCGCCACCTTCCTTCTGAGCCAGCCCGATTGGAATCTTGTACACTTTCGTTATCTTTCTTTTATTGATCCAGCCTATACCTCTTTCCTCTTGCTTCGTGCGGCCGGGCCAGGCCTGTACCTCATAGAACAGAAATCCTGTTTAGGAAGCTAGCGCCAACTTCCCTTTAGGGCACGACCTTTAATCAAATACAGCCTTTGGGCAGACTAGTTGGCAGCAGTCCTTGCCTTGCTTATTCCTTCGACCTTCAGTTGGCAACCAATTGGTGGCTAATCCCCTCCGTTATGAGTGAATCCCTACGGCTTCTTCTCAAGCCGAATCTGAAGCAGCATAAAACAATAATGGGCCAAAAAGGAAGATTCCATTCCATTGGAGGTTCTGAAGTCAAGTTTGGTTTTTATAATGCCGTAATAGTAGTAAAAAAGTACTTTTGTTAATTTCCCGGCATATCAGACAGAAAGGTTTCTTTTTAGAATCCCATTGTTTAGCTAAACAGCACTTGTCTCATTTTATCGGCATAGGACACAGAAAGTTCCTTCTCTCTCTTTTGAATCCCAGGGATTGCCTCAGGGAAGAGGCCAGTCCCTGAAAAAGCCATCTCAATTGGTATCATTCACATGCGAATATAGGCCTGATTGAAGCATAAAAGTGAAATAAGAAGAATTAGAGGCTTTTGTCCGTTGACGGTCATCTTCCCTGTCTCCTACGCTACGCTCTCAACTGGATCAATCGCTTTGTCCTGATCGTAGACCGGGTGAAACTCTTCGCTTCAAGGTTCACCTTACACGTGCTTTGGACGCCTATACTAGACCCCCCAAAAGCCCTTTTCAAGGAATCGCTCTCGTGCCCCTATGACTGCGGCAACATAAGAATCTGGCTCTTGCTTACCTTCACCTTGGAGGATTGGATGGTTGATTCGATTGATTCAGTCTAATTGGATAGGGAGCGGGGCGACCATCAAGAGATAGATCTAGTTGGAGCTCGATCTTCTATTCCTTCTTTTTTTCGAGATTAGCTTGGTCTTCCGTCTTTTACACTTTTTTACAAGATCCATTCTTTCATGCATTGTAATCCTGTACAAAACAAAAAGAAGCGCCTATTGCTGATGACGGTTGTTCCTAACATAAAAACCAGGAGACAGACTGAATAGCTAACGGCCGTATGCCATCTATCCATCCATGCTGAATTGAGACTGAGGGCTTGGATCGAGGTCCTGAAAAGCGTGAAACGCAGTAAGGACATTGATGAAGTATATATAAGCCCTGGCGAAAGACGAAGGCGGTAAGCGAAGCGAGCTACACCGGTCCTCCGGAGGGGAAGTCGAAACCCGTGTTCAAGTAAAGGAGAGACTGATTCATTAATGAATTTTTACAGGCAAAATGCCGCTGACAATGTGTTGAATTGGCAGGTTACCTGATGAAGAAGCTGGGAAGGTACCAGCTGCCTGCGTGGTGTTAAACCAAAATGCTAAAGAGAGCGAAGGGGAAATCATGAACTACGTTTCATGTAATGTAGTACACTATAATAGAGTTAGAGTACTGCAGTGGACACAATTCAAAAATCACCTTAAGGAATGGGCTTATATAAAATAAAGAGAAATTCAAAACAAGTTACATGCTCGTGACCCACAACAACTAATAGGGCCAACATTTTATTTTAGAACTACTCTTTTTATTTTTGCAACTACATACTTTCCTGGAATAAGAAAGCCTGAAGGTGACTAAACTACTTTTTGTTAATTTATTCTAGTCTCCCAGGCGACCGAGTGCTCCATGAACAATGAGCGCTTGCTGCTCCGCCCGCAGCGCTTGCTGCCTCTCCTCCAAACCCTCTATGCGCTCTCTGGTAGCGCGAATGCGCGCTTCTTTCCTTGCAGGATCCATTGTTCTAACACTTCTCAAAAGGAAGTTTAGCACTCTACGGTGCTCTTGAATTTCATTTTGCAGTTGCCCCATTTCGGCAGCAATTGCAGAAAGCCTGTTTGCAGCATCCATAGCCATACGTGCTAGTACTAAATTTCTTTTATTTGAATTTGATGAAGACACTTATCGAGCCTCCATTTATAGAGTGGTAGAGTAATATCGCCATGCAGTACGAATTGCATGGCTGGCACAATTCTTACTACTATAACCACGCTGCCTGTATGAAAAAACAAACTTTGCAGAACCGTTTCACCTAATCGATCGTGGTGAAGTCAGCAATGGATTCGGCGGATCATCCACGTCACGAATTGGATGGCAGGCACAATTCTTACTAGTTCTCCGCACTACTTTTCTGCAGTTGAAGACTATCATGCCTGTTTAATGAAAAACTGGCTGGCTCTGGCTACCTTGCGGAGCAAACAAAAGATCCCCAAATCACACTGCCTGTATGAACAAACAAACTTTGTACAACCAGCTTACGTAGAAAAGATTCCATATTCTATGCCAATAGACTCGTGACATCCATGTACTGAGTCGTCAAATGAGCCAAGCCCAAGCTTATACGCATTGGCCCACAGGGTGTCCCAAGAGGGCCCGAATGAAAGACCTAGCTTACATGAACCATCAAAGAAAGTCCTACAAATGAAGACTTGGGCCTGTCAAGCCTGCTTTCCTCGATGGAAGCCCACAGAAGAAAGCACAACAAGCCTACCCATCATCAAAGCAAGCCCAAGCCCATGCAAGAAGGACCTCATTGTCATGGAAGCCCTTTCCTTACTCCTCAATATAGTCGCAGTCTTCCATACATTAAGATTTGCAGCACCTATTCAGGAGCTGGGGAATCGGCTTGCAAGGAAAATCTTGATTGAAGGTCCATATATTTATATTTCCCTCCATCTCCGGCTAGAAAAGGATGTATGGGTCAAACTTTGATGTCTCACTGGTTTAGATACGACGAGATTATCATCAAAGTTCGGGAGTCTCAACCCCTCGTAGATTAACTGTTCTGTGCGAATAAGGCAGTCTTGCAAAACCTATTCTGGGCATTTCGGGAGAAAACCCTTGGGCAAAGCCTCTCGCCACGTGAAAGCTATAGAAGTACCCTATTTTGTTTACATTCGATGCCTCCTGCAATCCAACTAAAGAGGAAAGTCATCAGTCCCTCCGCTCCTCTTCCATGCCAGTGGGGTGATAAGTTTAGCCTGTATGGGCTAAGTCCCAATAGCAAGGTCAACCATGTTCTATTCTTTGGATTGCTAGGATGCCGATGGAAAAGAAATTCCAATCAAAGGTGCCTAGCCTTATTGGATTTTGCCTTCAAACCTCAACTCAAAAGAGCTCCTTCTTGCTAACAGTCTTCGCTTTGAAAGCGGGGGAAGTGCCCGGAAAGGCATACTCTTAGAAAGAAGGATATGGCATCGAAGAAAGAGGAGTCAGTGAACTAGAATAAAACGACAAGTCCAGGTTATTAGGAATCCTTCTTCCACTTAGGATTGGTCCTCTCTCTCAAGAAAGAAAAAAAGTCTGAACTTGGAACTCTTTAAACTTCAGTCACTTCCGGTAAGCAATCCAGGTAAGCAAGCAATAGCTCTCTTAAACTTGCTTCAATCAATGGGAACTTCACTCAAAGCATTACCTGCCCGATTGGGACATCTCACTTAGCTGCATGATTGGCATCCTAAGATAAGAGCCAGGAAACTTCTTAATCAAGAATGCCTTTAACACCTATATCCCAATTTATATCCCAATTTCGTTGGGATATTCTAAAATAGCCAAGCTTTCTATCCAGCACTTCATTCCAAATGCCTGAGGTCTGTCAGGTACTTAACAAGACTGACGATGAGCGGGAAAAGTATAAGAAAGAACTTATCCTACATTTCCGGGAAACCTACACTCCCCCCCTTATCCTTTCATTAGGTAAGGGAAGAAGGGGCCTAAGCACGAAGTACACTTGAGTGGCAAAGGAAAGCGGGATCGTACTGCGGATACGCGTAGCTCATTATCATTAAAAGTATAGGTATCTATACAGACCTAGGAACTTGCTTACCAGTTTCATTTATTTAGCTTAGGGCATCTTTCTCCACCCAGGTTAGCTTTTAAGCAGTTAGTTAAGTTCCGAGTCGGGCATGGCCCTTATTCTCCCTGAAGGGAAAAGAACTCCGAATCAGTTCTTCCTTACCAGGCATTTCTGGCTTTAGGAACAGGAAAGAACACTAGCTCTTAAACTGTATCTGCTTTGAAAAAAGGGGAAACTTATACTTGATTCAGCCATTAGGAACTAACCAATTTGTTTATTTCCCGATTTACCTTCTTTGCCCGGAAGGAAAGACCGGAATTGGTACTGGCTTAGCTCACAGACAAACTAGTTCCTATCCTTCAAACTGGGGACAGAGATCATAGAGAAGAATTGATATTTAATTTAAAGAGAAGAGAAGTTCTCTCGACTCTATCTACTTTACACTGGAGTATGGAATATGGAAGTTCCATAGCTTTTCGGAATTGACATGCCTGGAAGTTGGGGAAAGAGGAATGAGACCAAGCGTGCTTTCTTCAATCTAATTGATTCTCTTATAAAGAGTGAGTCTCACCCTAAGCAACACCATTGGCAAGTCCGGATTCCTCTTTCTTTCTTGAATCGGAATGTAATTCCTTTTTCAAGTAATTGCCTACTTTTACATTTTCTGTACCCGAGCTTGGGGAATGGTAAATTTTTCCAAAGTGGATGTCGGTTCGGAAGACCAGATCCAACACAGCTTGCTGCTTTGGTTTCAGGAAAGGAAGGAAGCGTCAGCTGCCAAGTTCAGTGCTTGCTTACTTGGAACGAGTCAAGGCAAGGGATTCTTTATTCTTTAAAGTCATGGAAGTGACTGGCTACACAGACTTGGAATCAGCCAACCAATCTCCTGTTACCGGCAAGCAATCAATCAAGTAAACCAGTCAGTGAGTCAATTCCTTTGCTTGCTTTCCAGCTCGATCCACTCTTCTGTCTTTGCCGGGACAACTATGTAAAAGTTGGAAAGATCTGCTTTCTTTAAATTTCAATCTAATCTAGATTGAAAGTCAAGATAAGATAGAATAGCTGTCCATTCCTTCCAGTCTTGGTTATTGGTATGAAGACCAAAGGGAGATTTGCTCCTACAGAAGATCTTGTCTCTTCTCAAGTGGAATCAGTCTAAGTCAAAGTCAAGCCAACCAGTTCTGACTTGATTAGCATGGATTGCCCGGAATCCGGTAAGAGAGAAAGTAATCATTAGTATGGGAAATGTCCGGGAATAGATCAAAGCTATGCATGGAAAGATTGATTGCTTGCAGATCAGGCTAATTGAATCGGTCACAGACCCGACTGACAGATCTTTTTCTAGCTAGTTTATTGGATCGTACAGATCTAGTCCAATCCTTTCCTTCTTTCCTGCCATTGACCGATGCCAGATCTTCTTTCCTCTTCCCGGACAGCATACTAACTCCTTTCTTTCCTGCTTGGAAGCTTGAGAGTTCCTTGATTTCTTGATTGCCATGCTTCTTTTAATTTGAAGCTACTTCTTATTGAAGAGTGGATCGAGCTGGAAAGCATTCCTTTCAAGTGGGAAGATCTTCGTGCTACTTTCATGAAACCCCCGTCTTTCTTTTTTTTTCCATTCTGAAAGACCGGATTCAATAGCAAAGGGTATTTATAGGATTTGGCCACTTCTCTTCGCTTCCCAATCCAATCCTCGATGTCACTATGGGTTAACACATGCAATTGGAATTGGCTCTTGCTCTTTCCAGCTTGGTGCGTGAGACACTCTTAGGCTATTTGGCCTTTTATCCAATTTGGGCGACAAAAAGATGATTGATAATCCGACTCGGTAGAACAATAAGTAAAGCTAGATAGCTTAGGAAGTTTCCTTTTCTGATTCACGTGCCCCCGCACGAGTTGCCTGTCAGACCCTGACGAGCCTATTCTATTCCGAGTTGGCCTGCAACAATCAATTCCTTTTCGATGTCATATTCTTATACTATAAGATTCATTGGATTAACTGTAAGACTTCCAGCGGCCAAACCAACCCTAAAAGACTAGCAGCGCTTATTCCAACAAGACCAAGAACAACGGATATTACAACAAGAGCGCTTACTGATTGAATTGCTAACAGCTTTTTTCTCTTATTTTAGGATATTGAACCGGAACTCTTTAGAAAAGCTTTCAAAGCAAAATAGGGATTGAATCACGTAAGACATTTCCAGTCTCCGATGCAGGAAATCGAAAAATCGATTACTAGTAAGGTAGTCTAAGGCAAGTAGGTAAAAGGCTAGTCCCTATCCCGAAAGGGAAAGCGTACGGATGCTGCCTTGTTCGCTCCGGTTTATTCATCAAAATGTGAAGTGAAAGTGAATTCAGTAATAGTAATTATAATTAATTAAAGGAAAGAATGATAGCGCGATCAATTACGAAAGTTGCAGTTGATACCGCCACCTTCTTATGAAAGAAAGAAAGGGAGGAACTCCTATCTGACTGGGGCATTCCTAGCTTGAAGTAGGGCGCCCTATTTCATACATAGGAAAAGAGATGTGATCTACTGCACGCGCTTGGCTCATCCCAAATACGCGATCTCCAGTGAGATAAGGTAAGGTGATCCACTCTCTCTTTTGGTCCTTAACTTCACTTTTATGCTATCTTCTACTTTCCTTTCCACGGGCTATCATGATTCCTCGCGCTGGCAAGGACAGATCTTCTTTCACAGACAAGTCTAATCCCATTCCAAAACCACAACAGCCTTGGCCCAGCTCACACTCGACATGACATGATCTTTGACAATCATGAGTCAGGAGGGTCAGCCCAGACAAAGACTAGCCGGCCAGAGTTTGGTCTCGGCTCTTAGAAATCCAGCCGCCTGAAAGCATGAGAAAGTATACGATAGCACCATCTCTTCCCACGGAGCGCTAAGAAGGAAAAGAAAGGACAGACAGCAGCGGATCTGCGACAAGGCTACGCTCCTTATCTTTCCTGAAAGTTAGTTAAGGAAGTAGCCTTTCCCGTCCCTTATCCCATTCCGACTTTAGGAGTTCACACAACCGATATGCGAATCTTAGAGTAACAACTCATCTGCGACAACTGTTAGAAAAGATCTTTTCATGTCGCATATCGGCTGTATGCTTTCCTCATTCCCATCTGGCATATCTGTTACAAGCATAATGAGAGAGTGTTCGACCACTCGTCTTCTTCTCCCCGAGGGTTGCTTCCATTCAGGTAGTGCTGAATTTTCAAAAAGAAATCCTCATTCCACTGAAGAATAAATTGTCTGCGTAAGTGGGCAGTGTCTCCCACTCTTGAAACTCGAACCAATGCTCGATAGGCTCCCCCAGACCAGAGTAGAGTCCAAATCAAGTTGGATGGCTCTGCATCTCCAAATCTGGGACCTGTAGGGGCCAAAGGTATTATTATTAGAGACCATGATGGCCGGGTACTTGCTATTCGATCCCAACACCCAGTCTACCAACAACCGAGCAGAGGTTTTGGCCCGGATTCGAATCTTTTTTTATTCAAAGTGGGTGCACATCGAGGAAGACTCTAAGCTAAGAAACCAATCCAGATGCTCCTCAATGGACCCTCTGGACCATTGTCCAGGGTTGCCAGTTTATGCTACAGTCGTTTCAAAGCTGGTCAGCGAACCACTTAGGGAAGAACTCTTCAAGACCTTGACCTAGTGCTTCCGCTTCCCTTTCCATTCAAGAAGTACGAGTCGAGCGGGTTTCATCTTGTTAGGGGGATTATGGCGGCAATCAGGTGCCCCACACCAAAGGAAAGGGCTCCCTTTTTGTTGGCATGATGTGGTACCGAGTGACTTTGATAGAGGTATCTCCATCTTCGGGGAAGTGCAAGTCAGTGTTGCTTCCTCCTCATCTGACGACAATGTAGTGCGGATACGAGTCTTGGGTTCAAGAAGACAGTCTTCTTTGAGCTCTAAAGAGTGAAGGGTGTCACCCAAGCCGCCTTGCGGATTGATGACCTCATCTAAATCTAAGACGTACTCGGGTTTCTTGGCAGGACATGAGCAGGTTTGAATTCGTTCAACTTATCAAGCTAAAGGCATTTGGGGCACACGGGTCCCTCGAAAGTGGATGTGTCTTTGAATAAGTCCTTCCATTATGTTTAGGTCCCAAGGCGGAAGGAGTTCACTCTGTTGGACCTTCGCGATAGAGATCCAAATGAATGAATCGGCTTCACATCCTCATGCTTGGAGAGGAAGGAGATCCAATCAAATGGTGCATTCTTTCTCGGCTATTATGGGAGCACTGATGGAGTACTCTCTTTAGAGCTCGGTGAATGAAGAAGAGCTAATTGAAGAATTTGTATCTGATCACATGAGCGCATTCTTGGTCGTTCTGAAAGCGCCAGTGGTAAGTTAGATTCTATAAGGATCCTTGAACATAGCTACCATTTCATTTGCCAGAACATGCGAGATTCTTTGTGGCCGGGTCTCAGTCTCACGAATTCTTCGTAATTTGGTTCATAAAGGACCGGATCAGTAGCATAGTCTGGCGGGAGACACTGCAATCTTGACATCTCATCCCATCTAATGGTGTCATTTATGTTTTGACCCTATTCCAAAATCTGTCTTCGGCATTCAATCTTTCATCCTCCGCTTTAGGTGGCAAAATGTCTTACAAAAGACCATACTCTCTGATTCGCTCTATGCCCCCATCCTCCGGTGCATCTTTGCTCAAGGCTATGATTTCATTTCATGTCGAAGATGGTCTGGATTCGAAGATGCTTATGACTTTTAGCTCGTGTCTTGTAGTGGTTAATCTTGGGGAGTAGCGAGTTTGGACCCGCCGTACTTTCTTCCTCAATTCCAGAGGTGAACCATTTCGTAGTTTCCAACACAGGGAAATCATAGTAAGAAAAAGGGCTATGGCTTTCGTGCGCCCCTCACCTCCTCCATGAGGATGATCCACTGGATTCATTGCAACACCACGAACAATGGGGCGTCTGCCTAACCACCGGCTTTGTCCAGCTTTTCTAAGCTTACGTGCACCATGATTGGGATTGGAAACTATACCAATAGTAGCTCGGCATCGGGAATCAATGACTTTTTCAACACCCGAAGGTAGCCGCAGCCGCACAAGCCTAAGAGAGAGTGTAGGGGGTGCTGGTTCATTATTTTAGCAAAAGTTCCTGCGGCTCGAGCCAGCTTTGCGCCTTGACCTGGATGACATTCAATATCATGTACCCATGTTCCTATACGTATATCGGCTAATGGTATGCAATTTCCTATTAGATCAAGTATCTCGTATCTATAAGCAGGGGGGCGTGGCCAAGAAGCAGCCAGCTGACTGCCCCCTTCCACTCGGCCTTTCTTCGCTGTGTGAACAAGGTCTTAGTATGTATGGGCATTCTGGGCAGGTCGCAATAAGTCGCTGGTCGAAGGTTTAGACCAATCGCAATTCATCACCATCTTGCCCGCTTCCAATTGATGACTGGCTATTATATAAGTGTTGACCTAAGCCCCTGTGCTGGGGCTCGGCTCCCGAACCGTACGTGAGCTGCCTCGTACG
>Ga0157364_1007558_pt1 | contig 11246 bp, 9 predicted proteins | sample AttsexASBM2_FD_111476 | JGI IMG/M metagenome (GOLD analysis project Ga0157364, IMG submission 111476) | Fungus gardens microbial communities from leaf cutter ant in Ribeirão Preto, State of São Paulo, Brazil - Atta sexdens ASBM2 | ecosystem: Host-associated > Fungi > Mycelium > Unclassified ...
GAGATTCCTATAATTCTATACTGACTGAAGAGAGCTATCTTTTTGATTTATAAAAACACCAGTATAGCTATAGGAGATTTAGAGGGGTATATCTAACTTGTGTAGAGATTTTCAGCAAAAAAGAAATTAAGCTTTGACTGCTTTATAGGTAACAATAAGTATACTTTAGATAATTTATGGTCAGCTTTAGGAACAAGTTTAGTAGTATGATCACACCTGTAATAGCCCAGAAGTATGTTGAAGTCCTCTTTAGTAAAGACTGACTTGAATTTCTGAACATAAGAGAAAGGATAGAGGTGCTTTTATCTGTTACTTAATTTTGCTGAAAAACTTGAGAAAGGTATTGTAAAGAAGTTATTGTAATATGAAGGTCTAAGTCCATATCATATCCCAAACTCTGAAACATGTCCAATGTTGTAGACTCAAAACCTTAGAGTTGGTAATGAGAATAAACCTTGTACTGGGTTGACATAAGAGAACTCAATAAGGAGCTCCTACTCTATCTAACCACTATATATACTAGAAGTCCTGGTCCGCACTATAACATTATATAACTGACCCTAAAGTCCATGCTCTGTTCTCATGTCCTATTACTCATTCACATGTGTTTTCCATAAGGCCACTATGCTTCCTACATGTGCCTTGACATCATACCTCCATTGTCCTACATCATACATCTTCATCTCCATTGTACATGCATACACCATGTGTGTACCATGAGAAACCCTTGTCTCTTGACATCATCTTCTAACCCTAACTCCATCTCTAGACTCTTCCCGATCCTTCTAGACCCTAAGTCCTTCCAGACCATTCTAGACTCCTCTAGGCCTATGTCCATGTGACTTCCATGTCACGTGCCTATCTCCTATCCCTTTGTCCATTGTAGACTAATAGAATACTACTACAATATCCTTACTCTGTCCTAACTCTAACCCTAAAGTCTGTCCACATCCTTGTGCTATAACATCCAAGACATGTTTGACTTCAATATGACATCAAATCCCTGTAGTCATTTGGTCTTATTTGTGTCCAAAACTCTATCAGTAGTTTGATACTTTATAATAGACTTAATTCCACTAAAAGTCCACAATTATTTTGCTTTATTTGAGTCAAAATCTGTGGTCATATTCATCTTTGTCCATTACCTAATTATTTCCTTCAAACTCCACAAATTTACTTGGACTTTACATAGAGTTTTTCCTTCTTCAAATCTAAACTCCTATGTAGTGTTTTATTAGTGAAATACTTACTTGGAGATCTGTTTTAGTTACTCCTTTTGTTATTTTATGTATTTAAGGCTGGTAACCCCTTTGTAATAGCTAGCCTGATAATTGACTAAATTTGACACTAAATTTCCAGTGTTAATAGTAATACACTTTACTCCTCTTCTTATAACTCCCTATGAAACTATTCTCTGAAATTGCAACCACATGGCTTGTAGAAGGTACAACATATAAGTTGAGACCAAGGTTGTTCTGACAAGTCCACATTACTAAGCTCATCACATGATGTTTCTACACTCTGTATATGTCTGAGCTAACTCCACAGACTTTTATCTTCAAGTGCAAACTGTGCCTAATAGTCCAAGAGTTCAGAAAGTAGTTTTAGAGTCTTTTACTAATGAGAGAAAGAGTTTAGAGTGATAGACATCTAGAGTATATATATAATAATTATCTGCCTTCTAGATATCCTGATAACTAAAGCAGTAAGTAGAGTAATGTGTTATGACTGTCTTTTCTTTTTGCTAGTTGACTTTAGAATTGTAGACCTTGAGCTAGATGAATTCCAGAATAAGATCTTGCTTATACAGACTAAAGATAGTGAGCAAGGTCTGCTTTAAGTATAACTTACAACAGAGCTATCAAGATTACAGAAAGCAGACTTAGTTTCTTTTTATTTTCTTTCTTATTTTTATTTTTGTTTCAATTTATTTTTCATTTTTCTATTTTTAGAACTCTGTGGTTAGGGTTAGAAGTGATTGGTCACACTGTCACATCAGTCACATCTGATGGTATAGTCACAACATTGATCATAGGACTTGAGAGAAGGGAGTAGAAGATTCTAAAACAAAATGATATCATATAGCATGGACACCACATATTGACCTCATGCTTTACATATGGCCATTTAGGGTAGGGTGCACAGTAGTTAACACAGACCATCTGTAGAAGTATATAAAATAGACTGTTTTGTAAAGAGCTCTCTATTGAGTTCTCTTATGTTTACTTTAATACAAGAGTTTGTTCTTTTATCCAACTCTAAGGATTTAAGAATCATAACAAGAGCACAACATCTACCACTTCTAAGATAGATACAGATTGAGAAAGCTTTTAAGTATCCATGCAGTACTTCTTGACAAAACTCTGGTTAATGAAGATTTCTATAACTCTTAAGTAAACTAGCACTTGTATACAAGTGCTAGATAAAGACTCAGATATATTAGTAGTTTCTAACAAAATGGATAAATACAGTAACACTCACTGAGAATCAAAAGCATTGATTGTGAGTCACAGAAGAAGTCTCTTTCCTTAATTGAAATATCAAACAGTTGGAGAAGAATCAGAATAAAATGGACAAGTGAGTGTATCTGAGGAATCACTATTATCTTCAGTATATTCTTCTATCTGAAATATAATGAACCTATTTATAAGTAGCTAGAGTGTACAATTTTCTGGTTGCTTTACACAAAATCTAGTTGTCTATAGTATTATTTTATTATATGCCAAAGTTCAACCCTAAGTATTAATGTCTTCTATGAAAGACTTATTCTTATCTTGAACTCTACAAGTAAATTGTCTTCTACTATAGAGTTATTCTTTTTAAAACCCTACCAGTACTCAGTTTTCTCTAGCTAAGTTTACTTTAATCCCTATTAGTGTTACTATAGATCATTCCAATCAAATATTCATCTAACTTGGAGCTAGGTATTGATATTGACTTTATTCAATATGAAGAACTATCATACTATATAGTAATAGCACCACTCAAGTTTTCAAGTGTTTTAAATATTTTCTATAATATTTAAGGACTAGTAAACACTCTTTAATCTTCAGTCTGATAATCAACTATAATTCCTACTACTTATAACACTAAATTTTAGTATTAATGGCAATACACTTATTCTGTATCAGTTTTGCTATCTTAAACTCTATTTCTTATTATCTGAAGCTGTGACCAAGTAACAAATAAATAGCACATAAGCTAAAGTTAAGATTGTTTGTAAAAGTCTACAATCCTACTTTTTTAGATATGTTTTTATACTTGTTTGAACTCTATAGACTCTCACTCTTAAGTTTAAGTGTGAACTATGCCTAACATATTAGAGTTATCTATATCATCCAATTCATCTAGTTCTAGTTGTTATTGTATCTCAATATCTTTTAAAGTATTCAAATTCTCTACAAGTTCTTCCTATTGCTCAGTAGTTAATTGTTTAATATTATAAGTGGAATTTACATCTATAGGAACAATTGGAAAGAGTACTGGTATAGAATGTTGTTGGAATGCTAAAATGAAAGAATAGTAGTTGTCAGTAAGTAAGTATGGAAAAGAAACTCTAGTTGAGCAAAGTATAAAAATGAATACTAATAATTGGGGCCACTTGCTAGTTTGACTGGAAGGCTTTATTTGCTTGTTTTTCTTGATTTATTTGTTATGCAGTCTCAAACCAGACAGTGAAATCTATGTCTTCTAGTCATTCCACTAACAAGATGGCAATCTGATTCTAAATTATAACTCTGAAACTCTAGTTGAACTTGATCTTTATAGCCTATAGATTTATATAATATTAGCTTTGGAAATTAAGGTCTAAAACTCATCAAAGTAGTTTTTTACAGAATAATTCTGAAATAACTATTTAACTCTGAACTTTATAGACTTCATAATAGACTTCTCTATCTTAATACCTCAAACTCTGCCACAAGATTTATGAACTTCATTACTATCAACCCTAAACTCCATGCTTACATACCACTCTTCTAGAAGACTCCTTAGATTATTTTTCACCATCTCTTTATTGTTATCAAATACACTTTGACTTTTTAAATAATCTTCCAAATACTTTTACCTAAGTTTCTAACCATCTGTATATTATCATTTTTGTATTAGCTCAGCATTTTTCTACTAGATTACAATAGACTATAGACTATTTAGAGTGATAGCCATCTTTGGTAAATCTCATCCTATTATCTTAAGTTTTTCTGAAAATAGACTATATTTAATATATTAGACTCTATAATACAAGCTTAGATTTTTCTAAAAATAAACTCTGCATATTTCTGTAGACTTTGCTTAGTCATCCTAGCAATAGAATAGTAGAGTTAGAATTAGCCATGACATCACAGTCACATAACATAGAAAAGGTTCTAAAAGAAATGATATCATATAGCATAGCAACAACATATTGATCTTGTAGAATATATATAGAGTAGGATAGTTGTAGTGTATGTATAGACCACACCCTATAGTATATAAGGTAGACTAGATTGTATTTAGGACTTCATCAAGTTCTCTTGTGATAACCCAATCCAAGATTCTATTATTCCAACTCTAAGAGATTTGAATCATAATCATTAATATGCTGTTGCCATACTACATGATATTATTTGTTTTAGAATCTTCTACAACTTTCTCTGTGTCACATGAGTGTGCAACATTTGTGACAGTGATAGTGATATCACACTACAACCCTAACCCTAAGTTAAGAATAAAATAAAATAAAATAGAAATGAAATGAAAAATGAAAGGGAAAATAAAAATAAATCAAGTTTCATATTCATGATTCTGACATCACTTCTTTTTTAAGTGGAGAAACTGACTTCTATTTTTACCAATTTATCTCTAACTTTTTCAAATACTTGTCTTTAAACTTCCTATCATCTTACCTATACAATATTTTTGCCATATACTTTCCTGGTAGTTCTCCTCTTCTGAAATCTCTTTTCTTTACCATATTTAAATTTTTCTGTTTTCTAACTTCTGTATTTAGCCTCCCTTCAAATTTTGCTACTATATCTTTTATATTCTCCAAATCTTCCTCTCTTTTCCAAGAGTTATGTTCTATTATAAACTTCTTCCATCATACCAAATGCTTTACTACTTCTCTTACTTTTCTTTAATTTAGATTTTTTTGACTTCCTATTCTTCAACTCCTTCTACTTCTACCAGTTTCACTTCCTCTATTTTTTGTTCTATTACTTGTTCTTTATATTGTACTATTTAACTAATATTCACTACCAGATGAATTCTCATCAAAGTTGGCAGTTGTAATTTGACTATATTAGTGGAAATCACTTTGTCAATAATATATGGACCAATATATCAATCTACCAATTTCCTTGCTAGCTGCTCTTTGAATACTAAGTTCTCTATACTCAATATTATCTTATCATCTTTCTTCCACTCTTCAACCTCTTTTTTTCTCCTATCTGCCTGTTACTTCATTTTCTCCTGTGCTTTCTTCAGTATTGCCCCAACTTCCTCCTGAACCTTCTTCATTCTTTCTACAAAAACTCTATTGTCTTTTCTACTTTCTCTTTTCTTCTAATATCTGCTCTTATTCTTAACTCTCTACCATAGTTTGCTATAAATGGAAAGACTTTAGTTGTCAAGTGTATTTTGTTGTTGACTGTGAACTCTTCTAAGACTAATCATTCTAGCCAATCTTTCTACTTATGATCTACAAAGAATTGGAGATATTATTCTGACTTCTGATTCATTTGTTCAGTTTGTTCATCAGTTCATAGATAGAAAGCTATTGACAACCTAATCTCAATCTCCAACATTCTATTCAACTTTCTTGTTAACTCTACTACAAACTGTAGATCTCCATTCAACACCATACTCTCAGACAACCTGTGCAATTTTCATATATTGTCTTTAAACAACTATGCTAATCTCTCTACTGATATTCCTTCTGTTGTTGCTACAAAATGTGTTATCTTAGACAACCTATTATAGACTACTAGGATTGTGTCTTTCCCAGCTACTAACAACAACTTAGTTATAAAGTCAACTGTTAAATAAGTCCATAGTTTTTCCAGTACCTCACTCAACTTCAACTTCTTTGCTGGTACCTCTGTTTTATTCTTCAATCTCTAACACATGTCACATTTCTCTACATATCTGGCCACATTTCTTGTTACTTTTGGCCATTAGCAATTTCTTGTAACCAACTCTATTGTCTTCTATCTTCCTCTATATTCCATTACTAGTATATCATGATGCAACTGGATTATTTCTGCCCTCAACACTTTGTTCTTTGACATATATACCTTCTCTTCCTTTAGTACTAAATATCTTTCTATCTGCCACTCATTTCCTTGCAATACTTTTACTCTTGTTCTTTTTATCTCTTCTACTACTCTAACTATCTTTTCATTATTACTCTTAGCTTTTTATTTTTTCTACTATATCTACTTCTAGTCCTTCTATTACTACTTTTACTAAACTACAAATTCATTGGTTTTTAATTAAAATTTGATTACTATTGTCATTTTCTGTCCCTAATTTCTAGCCCAGTCTCCTACTTAGCCTGTCTACTTTCTCTATTTTTGTTTCTGGCATATGTTTCAAGATAAAGTCAAATCTTGACAGGTATAATGTCTAATAAGCTTGTCTTTAGTTTAGCTTTTATGTTTTCATAAAATATTCCAGGTTTTTATAATTTGTCCAAACCTCAAACTTATACTTGGTACCTTCTAATAGATGTCTCCAGTTTTCCAACCTTTTTATTACTGCTAACATCTTCTTATCATGAATCTTGTAATTCCTTTCTGTCTCATTTGAAAGACATTCTACTGGCCTCTATTTTCCATTCTCACACTCTATAGATAAAACCTTTCTCATAGTATAATCTAACACATCTACTTCTATTCTCATTTTTTATCTAAGTCTAGTGCTACTAACACTGGTTCTTTTGTGAATCTTTTCTTTAACTTTTAAAACACCTTCTCTTGCCTATCTGTCTACTCCCACTTCTAGTTCTTTTTCACCATATTATGCAATAGTCTAGCTATTACTGTAAAATCTCTAATAAACTATTGATAATGATTTGCTAGTTCTAAAATCTTCTGTATGTCTTTAACTTCTTTTGGAGTTGGCTAGTTTAATACATCTTTCACCTTCTCTTCCTTTATCTTGATTCTCTTTGGCCCTATTACTACTTTCAAGAATCCCACCTCTTGTACTTTCTACTTACATTTTTCTGGTTTTACATATAAAGCATTCTCTACTAACCTCTTTACTACTTCTTCTACTATTTTATCATGACCCTTTTTCTTTTCTGTTCCAACTATAATATTGTCAATGAAACTCACCACTTTCTCAGTGTTGATCAAGTCCTGAAGGATCTTGTTCATCATTGTTTGAAATATTACTGGAGAATTTGTAAGTCTAAAGAACATCACTGTAGGTTTGAATACCTCTTGTAAAGTTATAAATACCACCTTCCACTCATCTCTCTCTTTTATCTATATATTATTATAACCCCATTGTAAGTCTATCTTTGTAAATACTTTTTTTATACCAATATTTTCTACAATGTCTGAAATTAAAGGTAAAGAGTAATTATTTTTTACAGTCCATTCATTTAAATATCTATCTATAGTTCTGTACCATTCACTTCTTACTATTCTTCTTCCCTAAAAAAACACCAGTGCCATTTGAGATGACTTTGAGAGTCTGATATACTCTTTCCTCAATTGTTCTTGTATGAACTTGTGTACCTTTTCTCTTTCTTGGTATAAATCTCTTTTTTGTCTCAATTACATAATCTCATACTTTCTTGACTGGTATCCTTTTGCTCTGTTTCTTTCCAAATACATGAATTTACTAATAAAAATGTTCTGGTAACAGTTTTTTGCTTTTTCTGACTTTGCTGCCTCCTTCTCTTCATCCCAAAACTCATACTTCTCCACTATCTTCTTTACTTTCGTTGTCCTCTCCCTTTTTGGTTTTTTCTTCTTTCTCTTTTCTTCTTTCTTCTCTTTTCTTATTTTCTTTCTTCTTCTTTCTTCTCTTTTTTCTTACTATTCTGTTTTTTCTTGTTTTAACCTCTACTGCTTTTTATACTTTTCTAGACATCTTATTATCTTCACTTCTCTAGTTCTCTAATCAATCTCAGGATTATAACAAGCAATTTATGGCATTCTTAAGATCACACTCCACTTCTATTCACCAATTACATCTATCTCTGTTCTCTTTCTATATCACTGATAGTAAATATTCACTTCTACTGTATACTTAATAGGTCTTTTCTTATTAAATGACCTATTTAAATTTCTTATATATATTGGTTTTTTTATTTTTTTCAACTTGAATCTCTACTTCTTAGCAAATTCATTACTAATTCTGTTGCCCTGCTATCCAACAATACTTCTACTGTTACATATTCCTGAGTATCAATTCTCTTTAAACTAATCTTTACTGTAACCTCTCTTAGTATATTTCCATTATCTAGATTATAGCAGAATATATTTTCTATTACTTTAGAGAGTATTATGAATCTATTATAATTATTAAAACCTAATCAAGGACTATCAGGTTCTTTTCCCCATTTAAATTATATTACCTAGTATTCTAATTATCCTCATATTCTACTCTTTCCCCTCATTCAATTCTTTCCCTGTTCCTACAATTTCTACCATAGTCTACCTCCATTGCATATGGGTCATGCCTTGGCACAAACTCTACCTATTGATGAGTTTACAGTAACTGTGTTCATTCTCTCAATTCCTTCTATTAGAGTAAGCCCTGCTAAGATCTACTATTATGGAGCCTTTTATCTTCTTGGCCAAACTTGAGGCCATAGTAGTATTTGCCAGTATGCCTCATTATTGTTTTTTCTTGGAGCCTGAGCCCTGTTATTTCTCCTTCCTCTCAACCTTTTTTTATTCCTTCTACTCTTTCTCTAGTTCTTATTCAAGTTGATTGCATATACTTTCTATAAGACCAATATATTGTTGCCATGCTACATGATATTATTTGTTTTAGAATTTTCTATGACTTTCTTTGTATTATATAATTAAATGATAGTTATGATAGTAACAGTAATGTCATACTATAACCCTAATCCTAAGTTAAGAATAGAATAAAATAGAAATGAAATGAAAAATGAAAGAGAAAATAAAAATAAATCAAGTCCTATATTTATAATTCTAACAAAGACCTTCTTTCTCTACTAATACTTCTGTATTTAAAAACCTATACTGCTATTTCTAATCTAATTTTCTATCTTTGCTAGACTTCAGTAGAGATTAATAAATAGAGCAAGTTTTTCTCAGTCTTTATTTTTTCTATATTTGACTGTCTGTAAACTAGTTCTTTTGTATTAAAAATAAGATTGTTTAAACCCTTTCATTTTTTAGAAGTAGCTATACTTCAAAGTAGTCTGAAAGTATATTCTATAAGAAGTCAACTATCATTTGAACAACTCTTCTAAAAGTACTTTTCTTATTAATACTGCTATTAAAGCTATTAATTTTAAAGGCTAGTTATATAAATTAATCTTGGTTCTATAGTAGTCATATTTTGCTATAGTTTTAAGATAGCAATCTAGAATCAAATTGCAATGCTATTTGTAAGTTGTCTAGAAAATACTGATTTTCTAGTATGATTTGAAGATATATAATGTATAAACTATATAAGATAGGCTATTAAAGCATTTTAATCTATCCAACAAGCTACTACCATCTCTATTATGATCTCAAGATCTTAGAGTAGGTCAAGAAAAGAAACCTTGTATAGGGTTTATATAAGAGAACTCAATAGAGAACTTAGTACAGGATTATCTATCTTATATACTAAAAGCCCATAGTTTGTGCCCTACTATCTTAGCCTACCCTAAATAACCATATGTTTTTCTTAAGGTTAATATATGTTAAATATGTTATATAATGTCATTCTTCCAGAATCTTCTATGCTCTTCTATAGTGATATATGATTATGTGACTGTGATTGATATATGATAGCATGACTGTAATATTACACATAACCCTAACCCCCAGTTTCAAAATAGAAAATAGTAGAAGAAAATAAAATAAAATAAAAATAAGTCAAGTCCATTGCTTTCAGCTCTAATATTATCCCCTCTTCAAGATTTCTCTTCTAAAGAAACTAAATTTCATTTTTACCAGTTCCTTTCTAACTTCTTTAGGTATTTATTCTCAAACTTTCCATCATCCTATCCATATAACATCTTTGTTATATACTTTCCTAGTAACTCTTTCCTCCTGAAGTTTCTTTCCTCTGTCATATCTAATTTCTCCTATCATCTTATTTCTGCATTCATCTTCTCTTCAAATTCAACTACTATCTCCTTTACATTTTCTAAGTCCTCCTCTCTCACCCATGTATCATACTCCACCATAAACCCCTTCTACCATACTAAATACTTGACAACTCCTCTTATTTTTCTTTTGTTCAAGATTTTCTCTACTTCCTATTCTTCTACTTCTTCTACTTCTACTGGTTTTGCTTCTTTTACCTTTTTCCCTTCTACTTGCTCTCTATATCATACTATTCAACTGACATTCACTACTGGATGGATTCTCATTGAAATCAGCAATTGTAATTTGACTACATTAGTAGATATCACTTTTTTAATACTATATGGACTAATATATTAATCCACCAATTTTCTTGCTGGTCTTTCTTTGAATACCAAGTCTTTTGTACTCAGCATCACTTTGTTGCTTTTCTTCTCCTCAACTTCTTTTCTTCTCCTGTCTGCCTGTCATTTCATCTCTTCCTGTGCTTTTATTAATGCTGCTACTGCTTCTTCTTGTACCTTCTTTATCCTTTCTGCAAACTCTATTACCTTCTCCATCTTTCCTTTTCTTCTGATATCTGTTCCCATTCTCAGTTCTCTTCTATAATTTGCTATAAATGGAAATAATTTTGTTACTAAATGTATCTTGTTATTAACTACAAATTCTACTGATACCAACCATTCCAGCCAATCTTTTTGCCTATGATCAATGAAGAACCTAAGATACTGTTATGGCTTCTGGTTCATTCTTTCTGTCTAATCATCTATCTGTGAATGGAATGCCATTAACAACTTTGTTTCAATTCCCAACATTTAATTCAACTCTTTAGTCAGCTCCACTGCAAAATGTGGTTCTTTATCTGATACCACACTCTCTAGTAACCTATATAATTTCCACACATTGTCTCTGAACAGCCTTGCCAATCCTTCTGCCAACATTCCTTCTGTTGTTGCCACAAAGTAAGTCATTTTGGACAAC
>Ga0157364_1007559_pt1 | contig 11246 bp, 1 predicted proteins | sample AttsexASBM2_FD_111476 | JGI IMG/M metagenome (GOLD analysis project Ga0157364, IMG submission 111476) | Fungus gardens microbial communities from leaf cutter ant in Ribeirão Preto, State of São Paulo, Brazil - Atta sexdens ASBM2 | ecosystem: Host-associated > Fungi > Mycelium > Unclassified ...
AAGGTGTTCACAATATATGTATTGTTCCGATTATTACATCACCATGACTCGATTTAAAATTGCAAGGTACGATAGTTCCGAATAAATACATAACTTGTACATAAATACATTACTTGTACATACAATTGATTCAATTTTCATAAAGATAATAGGCATTTAAATACGTTTTCTATTTTTGAATTTCTGTTGACACTTGACAAATACTTTTTTCGCACAGTATGTCGCTCATTAAAATAAATATATAAAATAATTCCAATAATTTTCATTCTCGACATTTAAATAACTGTTCGGGAACTTAAATGTCTTTATTTTTAATTGTAAACGTAACTATGATAAATAACAATGACTCGCGGAAAAAATTTTGATTATTTAAGAAAGATCCCGGTAAAAAATTTTTCATGTATGAATGTGTATATGTACAAATATACATAAACACGCATAAATATTCATTGATGTGACGTTTTCCGTCACAAGAATCGTAAGACCGAACAGAGCAAGTCTGGCGTTCTGGATCCTTACACTTTTTGTAAGGCGGACGTATCTGCGCACCCTTTTAGCATTGTCTCGTCTGTTTCGCGTTTATTTTTATTTGTGCGTTCTGCAGATTTTCTGCATCGATTTGTCATTTTTCGTACGTTATCGTACCGCGAGTTTTACAGGATAATTGGCGACCCCTCTCCCCCTTTGCGATCTTGTGAATTTTGCGGCGTTTCATAGAGGAAGAGAGAAGACGGCCGGACCGAGAGTCGGGAGGAGAGCAATTGAGGATGGAATGGCCAGGGCGCCCAGCATCCTGCAGGACAGGTAGTACGCAGGTGATATCGTTCCATAGTTTGATATTTTTGCTTTGATCCGAAATGTTCTATCACAACGTATTACAGGCGCATGGCGATGGGATTTCGAGGACAGCAGTCGGGGGGATGGTCACTCTACGCCCAAGTGTCGGCGAGAGATCCTATGACGGAGACCTCCACCGAGAGATCGATACTAAGATCGGAAGTAGAGGTACTGATTATTGGGATGCCGACACCGAGATACGAGTCTCCCGCACAATAAAGATCCGGAAGAGTTTTCTAAGCAACCGAAGGAAACTCTGCAACCCAGAATTCCGCGCGCCAGAATACAGGATACAGGATAACATGGATGACACGATTCGCGCGATTCGCGGAGCAAGAGCCGCGTGCTAATTAGAGGCCTCCTTGCAGAGATAGTGATCACTGCGTGTCCCCGGAAGGATCAGCGTCCGATTCTTGTGGTGAGCGAGCGAGGAGCATCAGTGAGGGATGCAGGTCGAATAGCGAACCGAAAGTCGAGAGAAGAATTGCTGGAGACGAGCGCCGCATCAGTGTAAAGTCACTAATTTCCAAGTCCAGGAGGCTCGTGTAATTATCGTTATCGAGTTTTGTGCGTGAGACGTGGAGTTGTGCGTCAGATTTTTCGCGGTTATTGTGTGTCTAAGCGCGCCGCCTCCCGCGACAATTTGTTATAAAATTTTCGCAGAGTTGGGTAAGTTAATGTTTTTTTTAACTGAATAAAGTTAAAGTTAATGGTTTTACAAAATTAATAAAGTTAAGTTAAAAGTTGAAGGAATAAAAATTAACTTAACGTAAGTTATATTGAATTAAGTTAAAAAAAAAGTTAATTTTGAAAAAAATTATTTTTTAGATCAAAATGTTCTAATTTTTCTTAAAAGAGAGATTATATAACTACAATATAAATTATTAAGTAAATTAAATTTTTAATTTTTTTATTCACATGTGATATATTTTGCATTGGATGCTGATGTGCTTAAAGCGCATGAGCGTTAATGGCTTTGGCACATCAGCGCGATTTGCGATTTGCAGATAAGTTTTTAGGTTTTTACTTTTTAATAAGTCTTAAGCCATAAGAAATTGACCAATTACAATTAAATGCGAGAAGAATATTTGATTGTAATTGATTAATTTCTTATGACTTAAAGCTTAAAACACCTATTGTAGATGCGGACTAAGGCTTATAGCATAAGGCATAACCGCATAAATCAATCAGAGGGCTATATTAGCTAAGAAATTACTTAAGATGGTCTCAAAATATGAATAGATTACGAATATACGCCCTTAGTCTTATTATATCTTATTATTTTTCTAAGATATTTAAAAGAGATAAACAAATTTTTTAACTTAAAAGAAAAATTAAAAAATTAACGTTTAAAAGTAACTTAGTTAAAATTTAATGCATTTAAAATTAACTAAGTTAAATTAAAAGTTATTAACTTTTTAACTTTTAACTAGTTACTAGCCAACTCTGGATTTTCGGAAGAGTCATTTTCCGCGTCCACCTAGTCATTTTCGTTAAGTCTTGTCGCGTACCGATTTATCTTGTTTGTATCGGAACTCTGTATCGTGATGTCTGCGTGCCCTTTATCTCTTTCCGACAGTCTGTAAAACGGTTCGAAGCCCTACGGACGAGCACAAGGTCGCGCTGTGTTTGTAGTAACACCGTTTCCTATCTCGGCTGTCAAAGCGTCAAGTTATCGTTCGTACGATTGGCCAGAAATATTCTTCTTGCGTGGCATGAACTCGTGCGGTCGAGAGTTAGCGTAATCCGCACCGCGTAGAGCGTATCGGAGCACGTGCGAGGCTAACATAACGCATTTCAATCACATGCTATCGTGATATTGTCGATGGATACGAATAAGAGTCGGAAATTTATCAAATATATTTGTTATTTCTTATTATTACTAATTATTGTGTGTTTCATTCATCATCGCCATACTCGTCTCCCCAAACGATCCTCTATACTCGATCGCGAACCCCATTTGCCATTTCCGAGGCTGAGGTTATGAGAGCCATCGACGTTCGCAATTCTGTAGAATATCGCGTGGAGAATATCCTGATTAATTTCGAATAAAGATAGAATACGCTCACTCGTGCCTGGTGCTCAACTATCGGTTTCAAGATCTGACGTTGCTCTCAGAAGTGGTCGCATAAAGATACTCTTTCTATCGCATTTCTTTTAAGGTTAAACAAATGTTCGTTGTAACGAGAAGAATTCTATCGAACCGAGAGAGAATTAACTGCGAACGCGCGACGAAGTTGCACCACGCTCGTGAGTGCGATTGCAATATATATAATTATATATGAAATATGTCCATATATGTTCATACATTCTTCTTTCTTTTATAAAATTATTATATAGTGTAATAGAAATAATAATAGTAATGTGAAGAAAATATTAAAAATAATTAAAAAATTAATAATTTTTGTACTATTTGTTTTAGAAAAAATTAAGATTAATTATTTAGATTTAATTATTAATTATTCAGATAAAATTAAATTAAAAATGTAAAATTATCTTTTTAATTATTTTTAATATTTTCACATTACTATTATATTATTTTTATTACACTAAAAAGTAATTTTAAAAAAAAAAAAAAGAATGTATGAGCATATATGAATATATTTCATATATAATTATACATGTTTATGAATATTTATGTTTATGTATGTTTATACATATTTATATATATTCATGCATGAAAAAACCGGAATCTCGAAGAGAACAAGCGACTTCGCAAGCATAGCGAAGAGAGATTTGATCGTTAAACTCCGAAGAGTAAAGACGCGTAATCTAAGAACTCAATAAAACGATTTTGTAAGTTAATCGCAGGTTAAACTTATGCTTATTTCACTTTACTATCAATTCTCAATTCTTTATTCGCAGTTTTAAATGTACCAAAGTATTATTATTATACATATTATGATGCGACAATATGGAAGTGTATTTAAATACTTTGATAATATAAAATATTCATATTTCACTCTTCACCGTGAAATTTTTAAGACACAGTCGATATTTTAATTGTGAACTTTTTAAGAAAATGAACAGATGGCAGGGTTCGCTATCGCATCCTAAAAAAACTCGATGATAATGACATCGTATGTGTACAGGGTCGCCAATGCAGTTATTTGTTTCGTTGCAAGGGCGAATAAAAGTCGTGTCTATACCCTCTATAATCCAAAGTGCAATCCGCGTAAGTATTTATTTCAAAAATGTTTTTGTTCTTTTTCGTTTTTTACGATAATTTCAACGGTTATAGTAATTTTGTTTTAAAATTAATTTTTCTACGTTTATTATTTTTTTACTGGTGTCAATGAATATATTTTTTTTATAAATATATTTTTGCACTTTACATATATTTTATATTAATATTAAAAAATGTTGTGTTAATAGATTTTTGTAATATGGAAAAAATTTCTGCATTTTACTACGTTTTTTAACTCATAAAAATTTTCATTTCCATGTTCTCAAATAATTCAACTTTTTAAAGCCAACAATTTTTTTTTTTTAAGTACATATCCTTCAGTATTATAACTTAAAAGGATTTCTTTTCATTTACTCATATAAAAGTTATTTTAAAAGTTATATTATGAATTTTTAACTCGTATCACGTTTTTTCAAACCTCTTTCAAACTCCGATTTCAAAATATAAAAAATTAATAAATTACAATCCAACTTCTATTACAGTAAAAACTTGTTAAAAGTTTCACAAGTATACAAGAATTTTTTCAGATTTTTATATAGTCCGAAACAATAAAAACAATAGTAGTAACTCTTAATACCTCAAACTGCAAGCCATGATCGAAAATTTCATGATGCCAGTGAAGGGTTAATAGATATTTCTAGAAACGTTATCGATCGTACGAATAAAAATTGCATTGTTACTATATACTGTCGCAATTAAATAAAACAATATGTCTAAAACCGTTACTGTTCATACAAATCAAAATTGTATTGTTATTTGTTGCTATATGCTGTCGCGATATTAAATAAAATAATAAAAAAAAAAATAGATTTATGTCAAGGTGTTAACAGCAATTAATTTTTAGGGGATTATATAAGCGATGCTGGCTTTTATAAATATAGAGGATTAAATCTCCACTAAAATTAACAAGCGCAGAAAATAATTTTTTATTGTCTAACTAGAGTTTATTAATAAATTATCATGTTTCTCTGTTTGAAATATCTCTCTATTTTATTCAAAATTAACTCTATCATAGAGAGATCTACATAGATATTTCGATACACTCAAAAAAATGATCTTGCAGTTATAGCGAAAATTATCTAAGTACGAAAAGTAGCTAAAATAGATAAATTTTTAGCAAATACTGCGATATTGGATATTGCATCTAATTATCTAAATATAGATGACAGAGATAGAATTTAGATTTGTGCTATAAATTCTATGTGTACGATACAATTTTCTGTCAGATTCAAAAAACAGTTATAATTCTAGTTGAAGCAAAATATTTTTTTGCGTATAGAATGCTGACCCGACACTACGTTTAATCGATGTTAGCAATCAACTGCGTGACAGAAGTTCAATGATTACGAGAGTTTCACTTATTCCCTCACATATACATGCGATATCACTTTGTAACTTCATCCGTAATGTAACATATCTTTATTGTTACACGGAGAGAATTTTTTTTTACAATTTAACCTGAAAATATGATAGCTGTGGTACATACAATATTTTAAAAATTTTTATGCATTTGAGTAAAATTAAGTGCATGCATAAAATTAATTTAAATTAAACTTACTTTATATTTTATTGTAGTTTTATTAATGAATGAGAGATCTATATAAAATATTCTTCGAAATACAATGATGTATCGATTTATGACTCACGATGTATCGAATGATGTATCGAACCTACGATTATCATATTTTCAGGGTTAACTCTAAGAAAAAATTCTTTCCGTGTATATTATTTCTATAAATTTATTGGCTATTAAAATTTCTTTAGATTTGTTTAATGTTAATGTGAACAATAATCATTTTGTCTTCCTTTTATTAATTTTATTTTCCAGGATATGGGAATTATGGATATTTATCATTATCTTATCGATGAAATTTCGGGTAAGTAGACAGATAAAAAAGTATTTAATTTTATTGAATTTTATATTTATGAAAAAGATTGCATAATATTAATATTATATAAGCTCTAAAAAATATGTATATATAAAAATACAGAAATAATAGTAGTATATTATAATTAATAGTATAATAACATATAAACAAAAATTATTTAATTACGTATGTCAAAAAGATGTTTCCATTAAATGATATAATCTTTAGTTCTTTATATGGTAATTAATAATTTTTTGTACCTTTTTACGAGTTATTTTACAATCTTTTTCACAAACTTAAATATATTATTATGATGAGTTTTTTTTTCTTCGTTTTTCAGATCCCAGAGTTTCCGATTGGCCTTTGATGTCAAATCCATTTGGTGTAATATTGATTTCACTCGCTTATTTATCTTTTGTGCTTTATCTCGGACCACTTTATATGAAAAAAAGAAAACCTTATGCGCTTATCAAGACTATGATATGTTATAACATTTTTGTTGCAACTGCAAGCGCAATTATTTTCTATGGCGTAAGTATACGTAATAAATAAATAAATAATTTAATATATATGCGATAAAAGACTTTTTAGTTATAAATATTTCATATTTTCCCTATTTATATTTCTCTATTAATATTTTTAAATCTGAATTGTAATTTCTTATCTGTTTTTTAGTTACTTACATCTGGCTATACAACACATCTATCTATGGGATGTGAACCTTTTGTTATTTCAAATGATTCTATGTCGCTTAGCGTAAGCAACTACGATTAAAATTTATGTTAAAATTAAATTTTATTATCGCTCATTCTGACTATTGTTAAAAAATTTAGACAAAGCTTTGATAATTTAATATAAGTAAAATTAAAAATTAATCAATAGAAGAATCTTTTTAATATATTATAGAAACATTCTAGATAATGAAGTTTTATTATTATTTATAGATGGCTCGATGGGTATGGTGGGTCTTAATTCTAAAAATCACTGAGCTTGCAGATACTGTGATTTTTATTTTTAGAAAAAAATATAATCAAATTTCATTTCTTCACGTATATCATCACACAGTAACTCTCTTTTTGGCATGGATTACCTGTAAATATGCACCTGGTATGCATTAGGAAGCAATAATTGTAATGGTTTTAGAAGAAAATTTAGTAAATTATAGATTTCGATCAAATAAGATATCGATTACATATATATATATTGATTTAATTCTAATCAATTCTAACTATATAATGATTCACTTTTATATTTTATCTATACAGGTGGCATGTGGACTTTTATAATGATGCCCAATTGCATAGTACATGTAATTATGTATATATATTATCTTTGTGCTTGTTTGGGACCAAAAATGCAAAAAATAGTAGCTCCTTGGAAAAAATATGTGACACGTTTGCAACTGGTATGTAGTTATTTTACATCAGTTTACATTCGTTATATTGTATTGTACGATGTTCCAATTTTTAGCCATCGCTGTTTCAAGATAATAAGATTTTCACATTCGATTTGATAAGTTTCGAAAAGCATTAGCTTTCCTACCAGATTCATACGGGCATATGGAATAGCGCGTTTCGCGTGATATGTTCATATACGCGGACTTCATTGTGGTTACAGCGCTCCTGTAACTCGATAACTGGCTTTTCACGAGGGATTGAAAAGTTCCGTAAGCGCTGCTTGCAGAATCACATGTGTTCTCGTCGAATCTCAATTCGGTTTGCATTTGAGCGTAACAGCGAGGGGCAGGGAGACGGGTGGACGAAGGCTCGCAGTACCGTTTTTAATTAAATAATCCGTTACCAGAGAATTTTTATTTCCAGCGATATCGACGGAACGATTTATCGGGTTACGTGGTTGTTTAATTTCGCACGGAGCGCTTTTGCGCTCTAGAATTCCGGTCAGGTTGGACGAGGAAGGGCAAAATGGCGTATGCTTTTTTTGCATGCGGTATATCGAATTCGTCAAGCGTGCACTATATGTGAATATTATGTGTCCTTATTACTTTTACACGGCGTGAAAATATTTATTTACTTTCTTCGGAATAATTTCTTAATGGAATGTTTAAATACTTTTAGACAACTTCAATCTAGAAAATTTATGAGTAAATATTTCATATTCGTAAGTTTTTAATTAGCTGTTAAAAGATATGCGCAAAGTGGTTATTATAAAAATGTATCTTTCCATTTATTACGCTGAAACTCAACATAATTTTCTTCGTTTTAGATTCAATTTACTATTATGGTGATCCATACATTTCAAGCACTTCTACCGTCTTGTGAACCAACGCGGAAACCATTAGCATACATTTACATGTCTCAAGTTGTTATCGTATTCTATATGTTCTTAGATTATTATAGAAAATCATACTTGCGAAAGAAAACTGAGTAAATATCAAAAGTAATATTTTATTTAATAATTAGCCCAGAAGATATTAAAGCAATGCATTATATTAAAACAATTTACATCAAATTTGAATAATTGTCATGTGAAAAGAATAGATAAAGTTTCTCTCTTATATATATATATATTAATTTACACATAGTTTTCAAAGAAGAATGCATGCAAATTTTTAATTTGTAATAATCACTAATCTAGACGAATAAAATTGAAAATAACAAAAGTTTACAAATTATGCGGAAATTCATAAATTGTATAAAAGAGAGAAGGAAAATAAAAATTTGTATTTATTAATTTATTATATATGTATATTAGAAACCTCTCATCTTATTAATCTTTTTTTTTCAACAGTAAATAACTGATTTCATCCGTGCGGCGTTTTATTGTATTAAAGATACCGTTATAATTTAATATAATTTAATATAATTTCATCCTGCAGATATTACAAAACTTCAAAATTTTGCATAATTCTATTGCCAACTACGAGCCTACTTTTATTCAATAAATAATCAATTACCGAATTCTAATGTTTTGTACCGTTCTTATTACTTTTTACACGCGATAATAAACATGATCTGTGAAGCACGACATTCTATTAACATAAAAAAAATAATGACAGTTCCAATAGTATCTTTCTACAGTTCGAAAAATAAATAAAAAAAGTTCCGCATTTTTTATATGAAAATATCAAATATGAAAATATGGCGTGCTAACTTCACAGATTCGCGATAATATGATTGTCGAAAAGACAACAAAGATACGAGAGGAGAATCAAAGTTATTCGTAAGATCTCAAGAGAAAAAGATTTATAAAAGATATGCATGAAATACGGAAATACATATACACACACAAGTCACTATGAGATGAGATATGTTACGCTGTACGTAATGCTGCTGCGTTACGTCAACTCGGATTTTATTCGCAAAGCTATCGAATCTTTTTCTCCTTTCCGATTTGCTGCGTATTATATAATGTTCCAGATTACGTGTCCGTGTCATAAATATGATATGCCGAATCCGCAACGCGCTGAATTCATTCGTTTTTTTTCCCATTCTTTCACCTGTGCTGTACAATCCTTCATAATACACGAATATTTGCCATCAGAAGATATTTCGAAAAAACACCGCTGATAGATGATATCTTAGAATATTATTGGGAAAATCTTAACGTTTATCATTTTTTAAAGCAATTATTTAAACTTTTCAATTACTTAAATTTTACACGATTATTTCTCATAGGAGTTTGAAAATGAGCAATTCTTTCGGAGCCATCTTAACCACAATCCCACTATCTCCATAGTCATACGTCGTTCTACGTAGCACATGACGGTAAAGATTGCATTATCTTACTCGACTGTTTTCTCGGCCGACTGACATTAGCATATAGCGGATTAGTGTGTTCATGGTTTTAAGTCGACACGCATGGTTTCACTCCGATAAGACTTTATTAACATTGCCTGTATTTATCCCATGCTTAAATTCAAGATCCCTTTCAGCATAGCACGTCTTTCAATCTATAGGTCCTTACTGTTTATATGATAGGCTAATTGTTTCGTCACAGCTCTATTTGTGACACATATTATATACAATATTATTAGCACATATTGCTTTTTATTTTTTATATTTAATACATTTATTCTTTCTATATATGATTTTCTCTGTTAGAAGATTTTCTTTATTAATGCTTCGATCTTTATGCTTATCATACTTTTTTAAATATATTACATTAATTTATTACATTAATTTAGAGATATTTGCAATTATAATAAATGACAAATTATTATTATATTAATAGACAAATAATTATTCTGTTCTGCTATCGAGTGTTTACAAATTGCCCCTTCAACATAATAAATGTGTTCATCATCTATTCATTTAGCACGAGTAATTGGAGTTGAATATATTGAGGTAATACGGTGATTTATTTACCGTAGTCCAGAATATAAAGGATCGAGGATTATATAAGAAGGTACTTGGAATGACATACGAAAGAAGAGAAGATCTCACGCCAAAAATACACAGGATAAATTAAAATAAGAATTTCATCACTTGATACAGCAAAAGGAAGCTTATTTAAATAAGCTCTATCGCTTAATTTAGATGATCACAATTATACGTTTTTTATATATCTTTATTATATTATTTTAATCAACATGATAAAGTAAAAAGTAAAACATATCTAACTCGAAGCCTATCTGTTAAATATTATTATATAAATAAATGTTATTAAATATTATTATATAAATATGTGTCCAAAAAAAATTTTTGGATACATATGTATATAATATACGAGTATAATATACGAGTATAACAGATGGCCATGTCGTTTGGTTCTATCATTAAATAAGTAACTTTTCTGAATTTGCATCGATGCCCACTCTTAATTTATCGTCATGAAATATGAACAAGCAGTAGCTAGGTTTCGGCACGCCATAGTTTCATCTACCCAAAAAAGTTAAACTGGAAGATCCTTTCGTATGAAATGTATGACCGTCTCGGCACCTATCTCGCCTTACTGTGGAGAAGATTCATTTTTCAGTCTCTCTCCGAGGGGCCGGCCTCTAGCCAGAAACGTGACCTCGACGCGGTGCACAGCCACAACTTTTAGAGAATATTTTACAAGTTTCGAGTCGCGATGCACGTAGATGCGTTCTATTAGTGCGAGAGAAGAACATCGTTTGCGACTATTTCAAGAAAGAAACTCTAAAGGTACAATTACGCTTGTTTTAAAGAAAAAAGAAATTTTCAAGCACATTAGAACGTGTTTCAGGATGAAGAACCAAGAAATCCCAAGAATAAAAATGCACGCATAAATAAATCGAGCCTAGAAATAATTTTATTTTTCATTGTGAAATATTTTTTAACTGATATACATATTAGTTAAACTCGTTGTGAATGTTGAATAATATTCAAGCATATATAAAAAAATAAAAAATTATAAATTAAAATAATCACAAG
>Ga0157364_1007560_pt1 | contig 11245 bp, 7 predicted proteins | sample AttsexASBM2_FD_111476 | JGI IMG/M metagenome (GOLD analysis project Ga0157364, IMG submission 111476) | Fungus gardens microbial communities from leaf cutter ant in Ribeirão Preto, State of São Paulo, Brazil - Atta sexdens ASBM2 | ecosystem: Host-associated > Fungi > Mycelium > Unclassified ...
ATATCTCCATTCGTACAAAATAAAAACATTTTTATTATATAATTTAAATCGAAGTTGTCGATTGAGACTACTCAGAAGACGATTATTGAGAGATCCGATAATCTCGGATTTTCGCAATTCGCCGGCTCGCGTAAAAACATGGGCGATCTCGCGCTAATTACACTTGGCGCGAAACACTACCATGTTTCTTGAAATTATATTTTGTTGAAATAATATAAATAGATTTCATAATAGGATTTCAAGTTATTACTTTTTATAAATCAACAGAGTCATTCATTAGGAAAAAATAGTATATTGTTTACTGTATTCCATATAATAACAATATTTTAAACGAGATATTAAATATATTTTTAAACGTGATAAATATAAAGTGATTTTTTTTTTTTAGAAATAATTGCCCGCTATATTAATTTTCTGATCCCAGTGTTTGAGAGACCCTGGCAGAATGTTTAAGATTCTATCGCTTTTACATGAGCTATTTCCTTGTCTCGCCTCAGGACAGGCTTTCACATACCCATGATAGTAAACAATGCCCCAATGTCTAGCCGAGTTTATGAACGGTTCACGTCTCATGTGTTATATTTGGCCATTTGCAGAAGCAAGAGCGGAGATAGTCGGCCCGGTGGAGAAATTTGTGAGGCCTGGTAGCACATTGCAACTTCATTGCCTGGTAAAGAAGTCCACGGAAATACCGTCATATCTTTTCTGGTATCACAACTTCCGTATGATTAATTACGACGTTGATCAAGGTGTCAACGTTAGCACTGATCTCGTTGGTCGGGAAAGCTGGTTGGAGGTACCAAAAGCGTCGGATCGTCATTCGGGCAACTATACTTGCGAGGCTAGTAATGCCCAGCCGGCGCGCGTCTTGGTGCATGTTTTCAAGGGTGACAATCCGGCTGCCATGCAGCATAGCATGGCGTCATCGCCGTCAATGATGGCCTGCACCGCGTTACTCACCATGTTCGTCACGCTCAAGCTAGCTCTGCAGACAAACTGGAATTTATGACGTGCATAAGTGCAAGACTCGCGAAAACCCGGAGTGTGTTAGCGAAATTGTGTTGTCGCATGATATCCATATTCATGCGGAGATGTGCTCTAGTTACAATCGCCGAAGTTAGAATGGCAACATGATTGTGATTCCAATTAAAGATTCATCGTTGTTATCGGAATGGTTACCAGAACATTTGAAGCTGCAAGATTGGCTGTGATTGATACTATTTATTCGACGATCAACTTTCCGCTCTACGCTGCCGGACAAAGTAGTACTGAAAGATCAGCTGTGATTATTTGTGTCGCGAGGCAAATATCTATTTAATCCATTATATATATGTACATCTAATCATAGAGTTCAAGAAGGAATATGCAACAATGTAATATGCTAATACAAAACAGAATAATTATAACCATCATTGTGAGATAGTAGTGATCTTTCATCGTATGATCGATGGTCCGTGTACCGAAAATTTTTAATCAGGAAACAGTGTATCCAACAGAGACCAATATAGTAAAAGTATAATGGTAGCACATCTTGTTTGTGTATGTATTTGAACGATTATTCGTCGGACGAAAGAAGTTGAATGCTAGCTTGAAATAAAGTGTCAGCATAACTTTCATACGAGTCACATATTATTATATCATCCATTCTTCTGTCGACCGATCGCTTACATTCCGTGTCACATGTGGGAACGAGACATATATTAGGTTGCGATGTAAAAGCGGAGGATATTATGAGTGCAAGATTAACTCACACTAAGATTGTATTCACAATCGTCTATAACTCGCATGCTTGCAATGGAAATAGATGGAAGACATATTTGTCAAACCGAGTAATATGAAGAATTCGACGTATCATTTTGATGAATCGGAACTTCTATGAGCCCGTGAATGTGATATGTGAATATGCGAGATTTATTTACTCGTATTTTGTGGAGCAACGTGATACGTATGTAATTTAGTGTTTAAATCGATAAAAAAATTATACATGTAACAGATATTCCATCATGCGTCCATTCTATTGTATTTGTACGCACAGCAAAGCAAGACCGATAGTCTGGATCAAAGCTGTCCGCGATGCATCAAATCGCGATGCATAAGCATTGATTGCCACACGACGATGCATCAAGGCTACATCTATCGTAATGACTACCGTAAGCTCCTTACGATATCATAACGCTCGTCGTAATAATTATCGTAAGAGTGGACTCAACTTCAACTCACACGATTACGAACTTGTCTGATGATATGATAGCCAATGAGAATGTACTTATTTGGCTCTAACATTCTGTTTAGCTTTGTTACGATTTTATGTAAACAGATAATGTTTACGGTAGCTTTTTTTCTTACGATCACGATCGCTTATGATCGTAGCGTTATGATAGATGTACAGCTGGGCCTTTAAAATAAAGAAACGACGATGATGTATTCGATGGGGCATCGTTAATTGCATGATACCATTACAGCTTCGTTCCAAGATGTTGTAAATATGTTGCAGAAGAAATATGTGATCTGTTTTCTGTTTCTGCACTAAACTGCGTAAGTAAAGTCTTTCTTTTCGTTTTTGACAAACATCAAATAAGTACCTATCTCACTTTATGTTTCAAATATTGAATCGTCCGGAAAGTTCATGCCGATTTTGAAGGAAAATTGAAACGCAGATTTAAATTTTTAATTTCATTTATTAAATTTAAATCTTTTGCGGCACGAACTTTCCGGACGACCCAATATAAAAGTGTACATTAGTTCAGTCACAGAAAACAGACCATCGTTTCGCAAATTAACGAAAGTAACGTCTTCTTATGGCCGGCCTAAAATACTTTATTGGTGAATTAAGGATGATTAATAAAAGTCTGATGCAATATTCTTCCTTCCGAAAGCTCTGGGCAACACTTTGATAAGTGGTAAATAGACACGAGTGAAAGTAATGTTGAGACTAAACAAACTAAACTTGCTCTCTAGAAAAATATTCCTAGAAGGATTCTCTAGATGGAGCGTGCGCGCGCGCATGCGACATTTATTATACTCTAGGATGCGAAATTATTATGCCATACGTTTTTTTTATTATTAAAAGCTTACAGAAGAAACCCTACTAAAGAATACTAAACCGTTCGCATCAATAGGCAAAATGCGTTTTTCGTTTGCAAAGAAGTCAACTTATTAAATAAAAAAATACCATATTACATCAAAATATTTTTTTAATACAATTTGCTTGTTATCTATAAATTTAAATATTTATTATAAAAAGAGTTTATTTAAAATAGACTGAAAGTATACATAGATTTATATACGCAAGAATTATCATAAATTCGACGAATTCGTCTTTTAAGCATCTTTTAAAGCAAATCGAAAATAAGGATATTTATCGCTATTCGATAATATCGAACATTAATATTTTTTTGCACCTCGATGTAAAAATATCAAATAAAAAATTATGAATAAAATATCGATTAGATATTTTTTAATTATTCATATTCTCTTATACACTCTTTTTATGAACATTCTTAATTTTCAAAACTTTCTTCTTTGAAGGCCTATCCAGTCAAAAACTTACATAGCCATACAATACGTATAAAACCGACTAATTAAATGTCTCATATAAAAGTCGCAATATTGTTGATATTGCTTGATTTGATTAATCAGAACAATCAAAGTAAATATATATCTTGATTGATATTTCATGCAATCTCAAGTCTCCAGTTCCATTTACTTCTATTTCTCGAATGCACAAATTATACATTAAGCCTTTCTAAGGATTAGACGTGACTGACAAATTGTTTTGTATGTAATCGAGACTGCAAGCAAACGGAACCTTCATTCCCTCCAAAAAATATTAAAGATAATTTTTTATTTGTAATTTTTTGTTTATTACTACAAAATTGGATATTATAATTTTATTTAGTTTTTGAAAATTTATTCGTTATTCGATATATTCGATAATGCCTACTCATTCAAGATGAATATAAATAGCTTTTAAACATCTGAATATATTCGTAGTCGATATTTTTGTTTGACAAGTCTAAAATGATGCGATCGGTTTAAGTTATAGTTATCGGTTTAACGTTATGCATGCGTAATTAACGGTAATAAGAAGCGCAATGTTATTCTGCTTATTTTATCTTCGACTACTTAATTAAGTGCGCTCAGTATACATTTTAAGCCCTAAACAAAATACGAGACAGCGATAAAAACAGCGATAGGAATAAATATAGAATTCCAATTCGTCAGAAATTTTATCACTATTGCCTATTCTGTATTTCGATCTGCATTGACATATTCCGGTACGTTAGATTCATCTCTTTCTATCGCTATACATATTATTATTGCCTGTGTTATTTCCCTAGCGCTGTTGCCTCGCATTGTGTTTAGGGTTTAGGGCTTTACTATCTCGTTCAATACTCGAAAAAATATAAGACTTTCTTTTGTTTGAATACACAGGTAATTTCTCGATCAAACGGAATCCATACGTACTACCGAGCGATCTATTTAAGGGGATGATGAAGTAACGGCCGAACTTGACCGATATCGATAGTACAGATTTTTTTAATTCTAAATTTAAAATGTCAATAACAATGACATCTTCTCTTTGTGAGATCTTTAATTTATTTCTTATATATTATCATTCTGTCTCACTCAAACGCATACATCTTATCTAACATATTACAATGTCATTTGCAAGATCCGGTATCTATTAGACACAAATTGTTGCATTATTTAGCATTCTGAGTTTTCGCTAAGCACACACACACACACACACACACACACACACACACACACACACACACACACACACACACACACACACAACACAACACACACACACACACACACACACACACACACACACAATTTGCAAATTAATATAAATTTTTTTTAATCTTCAATCTTAGTTTCATAAACTCAATATTATTCGTTCACGTAATTCGACGAGTAGTGTTATGTTAATTTTATCCATACGAATGATAGAACTTTTCTATTAAGTAAGGAAACGTTTACATCAGTGATAGCTCTATGAGTTGAAAAATATGAGTTATCTTTTTTTTCGATTAATATAAAGGCCACTTCCTAATTTTGTGACTATTTCAATTCTGTAAAAGAATTTTTGATTTTATTCAGTCTATTCGAAGGTTTCTATGCGATTGTAATGTCATCAATAATTTCGTCACTCCAACATCCCTTTAATAATAATATTACTAATGCTAATATTACTAATGCTGTGGAAGAGTGCGTGTGATTTCCCAAAATCAATAACTATTTAATTAGTCTACGGATGCTATGATTGACAACGTTTTCAAACCGCTACGCTATTACTTCGCATAATTTTCTAAGGCAATCTTATGCGAACCAGAAACCGCTAATTTTGTATACGTGCACCTTCAATCGAAAGTGGAAGCAATGATAACCTTTCACCTTACACGTGAGACACTGACACTGACAAATTATGGAGTTTAGAACTTGATAATCTTGATTATCATCCTCATCACATTGCCATCATTGATGCAAATGATGAGAAATTATAAAGACGAAAGGTCACGCGAACAAACCAGAAGAGCCGACAAAGTTGCAAAGTATATATTGCGTGTTTTCGAAAGTTCGTTCTAAAGTTGACGTTAAACTGCAGGCTACTGGAATCACCGGATTTAATGCACAACATCCACCCGGAAGTTAGCACAACGCGAACGAACTTACGCTGACTAACGTTGAAGAAAAAGAATTAATTAACTGACTTTACTAACTTTCTTGGCTTTGGGGGATACGTTTATTGTCAAGAATGTAACGGATAGTAATAAGTTTCGGACTCCGTATGTTTCATTTAGATATTATTATCAGTATAACTTTTATACATTTCAAGCAGAAATCGTTTTCCAAGCATCATTTTTTTTATTGCAAATTGCAATTTAAATATCTTTAAGCTATAAAATAATACCAAAGAAAAATGAGAAAAGACAGATCTAATATAGATCTCGTAAAGCTGCAGAAATTTATAAAATTAACAAGTGTACATGCAAATCATAATGATATAAAAAATGATTTTCCGATATTGTTAAAAAATTTATTACACAAGTTTCTATTTTAATCACTAGGAGTATAATCATTAATCGATCTATCCGAAATATTCATAGTGCGTATACATTAAGCGTATGATCTTCAATAACGATGCAATTCCCTCTTGGTCGGACTCGACTTCAGCAAATTCAAGCCACAGCCGAATGTAAGCGACTCTCGCAGAGAATAATCTTGTATATTCGGTCTACGTAACCGACGCACATAATTAATCGCGATAATCCTGGTGTGATGCAGCACAGCCTAACGATATTATCCTCCGTCGCTGCTGACCTTGTTTATAACGTCGAAATTAGTTATACCCAACATTCGCGAGAGATCGTATTTCCGGCTACAAGTTGCAAGGAACATTTCCCAGCAGATTTCAGGGCATCGTCATGCATGCAGCGCGCTGTTCGTATTTAACCTTGGGGCAACGCGTTGGAAATAGAAACAGGTGATATAAAGATTTGATATTAATAAATACGTCCATAAAAAAAAGAGGGAAAAATACGACTTCCTAGTGAGACTTGTCCAGTTGCATATCAGTTCTACGCACGGTGCTCTAGTTTCTGTGATTTCCATGAAACGCGCTTCCATTGTTTTTCCTTTCTCTGGCCTGGCGTTTGTTCTTTCCGCTTTTTTTGCAATTTCAGCGGTGAAATATTGTGAAAAATATGTCGCGTTAGATTTATTCGCTGTCGAAGCAGCGAGTTGATACGATCATGCTCTGTTGTCCGTTTTTGATGATTGCTACTTTTTTCTGCGTTTTGTCGAGGAACACAAAATTCGCACTAGATCGCTTTGATCTACTAGACTTGTCTCGTGAAATAAAAGTGACGATCATGCTGCTGTTCGCTTGTGACGATTGATTCTTTTTTGACGTTTTGCTGAGAAACGAAATCCGCGGTATATCATTTCCATCTATCGGTTCTATCGTGTTACTAGATAAAAATAGACCGACGTTTTTAATTTCATGAAATATAACTATTTTATAACTTATTATAAAATATAATTATTTTATATATGACTTAATGCCCTTTTTTGAATGATTGGTTATACAATTAGACGAATAATTATTAAATATAATAAATAGCTGCGAATACGCAAATAGCTACGAAAGAGAAATTTATGTCAAAGAAATTTTTCTACCTTCGAGCTAAAAATGAAAACAGGCAGCGCGGCGTGTCCGACAGTGCTGCGGGTTTAAATACTTGTTTCATTTACCTCTGTCCTCCATTAATTCATTATCCAGCAATAGGTGTCCCTAGTGGCTATGTATCATGTGCATTTTCGATGGAAATAATCTCTCGCACTGTGAATGGCACTCAACAAACGTATCACTCATTGTTGAATGAAGAGATCTCGCTGATGTACAAAAATCCGTTCAATAGGCTTTTCCCTAATACTAAAGAACATGTTTTACAATGACTGACTTTGAAAAGGAATCGATCGTTTGACGTACAATTTCAAATAACTTTAAGCAGTAATCTCTATGTAATTACATCGTCTGAAACATTGTTTAATCACTAAGCGTATAATAAATGGTTTAAACAAACATTCATAGTTCTTTGACGTATAAATTAATCTCCTATTGTATTTAAAAATTATTTTTGCAAGTATAATTACAAATGGATTAGTTTCAGTTTCCAGCATATCGGTAGCATATTATTGCTACCGATTTTATTATTCTTTTTATTCAGATATATTATTAATGCATAATATATACAGGATGTCCCAAAAATAGGTGACTAAACTTCGGTATCATATTCTACTGTCCCTAACGATGAAAAAAGTCATACAAACGTAGGTTCGGTAACTTTTCCTTTTTAAAATATAAACGCTTTTTTACGAGAAAATATTTAAAAGGTTTGTAATTTACTTAAAGAAATTGCTGAAAATGATTACACCTTATGTTTCACGATACAGATATTAAGTTTCTCTAAAGTTTTCGTTAGCGCATCCATATATGAAATGAATATATCTGCTCAATATTTGGATCATGGATAAATTATAATACTATCTTAATTATGCAACGTTTAGATAAAAACTAATTTATTATGATAAGCTACCTTCGATGACAGTATCACTTACTCTAGCACAACATTTACTTCGTGTGATATTTATTCATGTTAACTTTTAAGATAAACAAAGTGTTTATATCTCAAAAAGGAAGAGTTTCCGGATCTACGTTTATGACATTTTTCTATCCTTAAAACAGTAGAATACGATACTAAAGTTTGGCCACATATTTCTGGAACGCCCTGTATATTACATACGCCCTGTATTACACGCGCGCATACACACTCACACATGTTGATGATTCTTTTGAAAATCGACATAACATCTCACTTTACAATTTCTGATATTGTTTATACTTCATGAAAGCTTAGTGTTTTAGGAAAATATAACGATCCATTTTTTTTTTTTTTTTTCTTTAAAGTGAACCGTTTAATATTAATTTTAATTCCTTGATATTTTGAAAACATCAATTTTATCGGATTTTTTATATATAGTAAATACATAGTAAATACAAAAAAGAAATATGAAAGCATTTAGCTTCTTATGTAAAAAATTATCTACTCAATAAAAGTCTCGATTGATTTAAATTTTATAAAAGCAGTGAAAATAATGAATTTCGAAAAAATGTGTTTTTCATTATGAGTCTTGACATTTGCATTAAAATAAATATTTTTTTTAGAAAGCTGACATTTTTTTATACATAAGAAACAGCTTTTAGATTAAGAACTAATTTAGTACAATAATCTTATAGGATAGAGTATTTTATGACATTTTTTTGTGCCATTAATAAATGTCTTATTCTGGAATATAAACGGATTATTCTAGAATATTAATGATTTTAAATGTAACTTTTTTGGAAAAATAATGGCCATTAAGATTAGACAGAATGTAAAAAAAGAGGAGATGTAAATGAAGAAGGGGCACAAGCCCATAATTTTATACATAATACATCCGCGAAAAAACATATATGCTTATAAACATAAATACTTATTAGTTCTTTATTATCAGTTCTTACTAATAAATATGGCATATAAAATTTTCCTAATTATATATAATATTATACTACATATATTATATGAGTTTAAGAAATGACTTTTCATATTTATTTTATGTTATTTCTCTGTAAAATGTTTTTACAAATGATTTTCAGAGATGAGTACGTAAATTCAAATAATATTTAGAAAAAAAATTGTTTATAAAGTGATCTAAAAATACCAATCATAAAAATATCAAGTAAAATTATGGTAAGATATCAGGATAGTATTACATAAAACCCATTAATCTCCCTAATAGCAAAATGTTAGCAATTTGGAAACAAATTTACAGATACAGAGAAACTCAATCAGATTTTGACTACAAAACCATAATCATTTGTGTCCACATTTGGCTATGGATTTGTTGACGAAGCCTGTTGACAGGCTATGCCAGCAAATTGATGGCAGAAATCAAACAGAGTCTAGGTTCTGAATCAGAACTTCTGCTCTCAATCTGTCATTAAGTTATGCAGGACTTTTGATTTCTGTTATCAATCTGTTGGCATAGCATGTCTAGCAAATTTTGTCATATTTCTGACAGCTATCAATATGCTGACAATGTCAGATAATACAAACTCTATGTACAATTTGGTGCCTTTCAATTATTAAAAATTGGTGCCACACTCTGTTCAAAATCTATTTCCAGGCTTTGTTATCAAGGTTACAAAAATCATCACAAAAGTATAAGAATACGAGTTTGATATAAAATATTCTATATATGGATTTTGAATGAATTTTTAAATATGGCAAAGACTTGTAACAGATTTATTGTTATGGCAAAATCATAAAAATAAACAATAATTGACACTCTGAATACAATACAGTCTGAATTATTTAGTCTCTCTTAACATGTCTGTGTAACACATTAATATTTTGTAAATCAACAATTTGAGAATTAATAATAGTTTGCCAAAGTTTTATGACATGATGTGCTTTCTGTTTGAGGTAACCTAATTTTCTTTCATATTGAATTATGAATTCCAAATATATATTGCAAATTAGAATCTACTTTAGTTGTAGTGTTAGAACCTGAAAATGATTCATTCTGGATGGACCATTTTCAATGTTCAATGAATATCGATTAGGATTACATGTAATATTGCTGAAGAAGATTCCAAAGAAAGTTCAAGTATCCAAAATAAAGATATTATGTAATGGAATAATATGAAGTAATTTTTTACAATTTAATAATTGTGCATACCTGCTTCTGTGCTGACTCTCATAGTCTTGAATTTATTGTTTATTTTTATGTTAAAAATTGAGAGTCCGATTCTAAATATTCGTATGACAATTATATAGTTATATAATTATATTAATTCTATTCTAGATAATATACAGTTATTATACAGTTTAGCCACGCACCTCAAATCAATAAAATTAGATTTATTCGATGCGTTTTTGCATAAAACGAAAGAATTTAACAGAAATAAGCATCACTCTGCTCCATAAACCAAGAGTTAAGTGTTAAAATTGATGACTATTGAGGTTAGGAAATCTATCACAACATGCAATACCGTGAAGCAAATATATATATATATGGTGAGCATTGCGTAAAATGGCGATGTATATTAGAATCAACCAATCAAATTTATGCCCAAATGCACTTTTTGCGTACTGAACCATAGCACTAGCGTACTGGAACAGCCAATCAAAATCGTGTCCAAATTTATTCTCTTATTGCGCATCCACGTGAATGCTTCATCTTATATTTATTTATTTATCATGGCAATACGCGATACTGCGATGTAAAACTACAAGGAAAACACAAGGAAAAGCATAGACAATAGGAATAAAAAAATAATAAATTTCAACCCCATCACTACGTACACTAGAACTGGACGTTTTCTGATAGATTGAAATCTTGTATTTCCTATTTTTATTGTCTATGCTTTTCAATGGGCGCATTCCAGTTGACAAAGCGGCTAGCCTGCTTGCCGAGCAAATAATTGATTGTTACTTATAGATCCAACCAATCCAATCATATTCACTCGCTCAGTAAACATGCCTAGCCGCTTTATCGTCTTGAACTCGCCCATTGTGTTTCTAGCTTAACCTTGCCGTGTGATCACCTTCTTCATGCTTTGTAACCTTTTGCCATGGTATAGGAGATAATTTTTATTAAGAAAGACTCTGTGCGCGCGCGCGCGCGC
>Ga0157364_1007561_pt1 | contig 11245 bp, 5 predicted proteins | sample AttsexASBM2_FD_111476 | JGI IMG/M metagenome (GOLD analysis project Ga0157364, IMG submission 111476) | Fungus gardens microbial communities from leaf cutter ant in Ribeirão Preto, State of São Paulo, Brazil - Atta sexdens ASBM2 | ecosystem: Host-associated > Fungi > Mycelium > Unclassified ...
AGCGATGGACAATACTTTGAATCATAAATGTATAACCAGTTTTTTACAATAAAGCCTCGAATTTCAGAAAAAAACGGCGGAAGCAAAGTTGTACACCTAATATATATGAACGTATGTATCCGAAAACATTGACGCTTCTGTTAAACGTGTCATGACATGTTCTGAGTACATATATGCAATGTATATAGGTAGTGAATAACTTTTTTTCATTCAATCGTAAGCTTCAGTTACGAGTGTTAAGACATGGATCGAGTAAAAGAATATATACATCGAAAATCAATCGAGCGAAAGGGGTCCCTTGTCGTCAAGTCTGCCAAGTCCACCACTATCGAAGGAAAAAGCGAAATATTGGGAATGTTCTGGGGAAAAAGCATCAAAATCGCCAACGTGCTCATCATCATCATCATCATCATCAACATCATTATCATCATCATCAATGCCATTGAAATATAAATCATAAAAAGTATAAACATTGATAAACTCGTGACAAAAAAATACATAGAAAACGTGTCGCGACATGTTCACAATTCTTGGAAAGAGAGGAGGATTACTCCCTCTTCTATTCTAGAAGTTTTATCATATACATCGCAATTTATGCGGATGCAATCAGTCTTGCGATATCCGCTTGTACGAACGGTTGAAAAATGTACTTCGCTAAAGACAGTAACGCATCATATGAAATGAAAAAGGACTGCAGAAACATGTAAGTTTCAATGTTCTATATACAAAAGAAAACGTCGTTTAACGTTACATATGTACACAGCATGGAGCATCGTGCGATGCGTTTATTGAGCAGACGTTATGATCTGACGGCTACAAGTATTTGGAATCAACGTTGGTCCACCGAGTTATGTGGAGATCGCCCTGGGAGATCATCGCGGACACGAACTGTCGCTATCTCTCAAATGTGGAAGGGCTTCTACGAGCAGCAATGGAATATTTACAAGATGTTACGAAATATAAAGATAATTTTACAAGCATTGGACCATTAATCGTCAACGTTGCACGCTGAATGATGCTACGCTCGTACGTCTCGATTCTTCATCCGTACGCATTACGATGACGAAAACGACGCTACGATGTATGAGTTTGACGGATGTTCGATGTAATGTTCGAGCGATTAGCCCGACTCGATACGGTTGATGCTAAGTATACGCGATTCTCCAACATCGCGTCTGAGAACGTTATACGTGATAGCGAAATTTTCAATGGGCATCAGCTCGTCGATTGCGAACTATTGGCTTTAGATTTTAATACGTACAAAAAAAGAAACGATGTAATAACATGTGAATAAAAAATTGTTTCGTTCCCATTAATATATATGTACTATACTTTCTTTATTTCCCATCTATTCACCCATCCATTCATCCTATACCTCGACACGCCATCGTATTCCGTTTTAGATAACAGTCACGCTTGTTTTTTTAGTCGTATCACGAATCATATACGTATGTACGCACTTACGCATGTATATATGAATGTATATATGTACGTATGTATGTATATATGTATGATCGTATATGTATGAACGTATGTATATTTTCACGTAAGAAAAAAAAAGGAATTATAGGTGTGAAAATAATGCAACGTGAACTTTCAGCAATTCGACGGCGCAAATAATCGCGGCTACTATATATTAAGCTACTCTAAAGAGTGCTGCAACGATATAAGCGATATTTTTCTTGTGACAGTACCTATCTGAATTGTTTTATATACAACTATCGCTTAAAGATAATCCTAGACAGGCTCGCTGCGGCGAAGGTTGAGTCTCAGCGTCAGTCATTGTCTTGCATTGTCTGCGCGCGATCGGCTGTTATTGCATTATCATTTTTGGAAAGTATGATTAGTGTCAAACGCGCAATTGAGTTTATGTTACTTTTTTTTCGAATTCTACATATTGTTTTTATTACTCATCGCATAAGTGACATTTTCGATTCTGGCCGTATCGACTCTGTATTAGAATCAGGGCCATTCACACAAAGAAAAAGTTAACAAATATAGGTGATGAAAAAAAAAACAATAAAGTTGAGGAAACTGCCTTCTCCTCCTCTTCAGTTCAAAGTGATATCGTTATTATCGATATCATTTAATTACATGTCAATCAGTTACATTTATTTCATCGCATTATCGAGATTGCCGATGAGATGGATGACCTTACACGAGTGCGTATAATCACAATTGAACTCACCCCTCGACAATCTCGATGATGTGATTGAAAAAGAGGAAGTGAAAGAAAAAGAGGAAGTGGAAGAAAAAGTAGAGAAAGTGGAAGAAAAGATAGAAGAGAACGCCTTGACAATCGGGAAGGAGGAGGAGGAAGAAAAGAAGAAGGAGGAGGAAAAGATAGAAGAGGAGAACGCTTTAGAGGATCTACAGGATCCTTCTTCTTCCCTTTCTCTGGAATATCCTGAGGAGAAGAAGATATCATTTGAAGGAGAAGAGGAGAACGTCTTGGAATTCTTCTCCTTCTCCTTTTTTGGAATATCCTGAGGAGGAGGAGATATCATTTGAAGGAGAAGAAGAGAACGTCTTAGAAGATCTAGAGGATTTTTTTCCTTCTTCTCCTCTGGAATATCCTGAAGAGGAGATATTATTTGAAATAATAAATCAACTTAATTTTATCTATCTTTTCAGCGCCCTGACAATCGGGCAGGAGGATGAGGAGAAGGAAGAAGAATAAAAATTCAGCGCAGGAGGAGAAGAAGGAGGAGGAGAAGGACGAAAAGGAGGAAGAAGAGGAGGAGAAGGAAAAGATAGAAGAGGAGAATGTCTTGACAATCGGTTGGAGGAGGAGGAGAAAAAGGAGAAAGAAAAGGTAGAAGAGGAGAACGTCTTGACAATCGGATTTGGAAGAGAGGAGGAAAAGGAGAAGGAAGAGGAAAAGAAGGAATATTGATGTGGAGGGTGTGGACAAGATAAAAAAAATATTTTATTGTATATATTTTTTCTTTGTTCATTTTAAATCAAACTTGTTCATTTTATTATATATATTTACTATATATATTTATTATGTATTTATTATATATATATTTTTCTTTTTTTTTTTTTAAAACTTGTTCGCGTCAATACCGCGGCGCATTTTGGGGTGGACGCGGGATCTACGGCGGTGGCCCGAAACGCATTTTGAGATGAACACGAGGTCTGTGGCGGGGTGGTGGCAGCGGGGTGGCGGCAGGATGTGAGATGACGGTCCCCAGTGATACGTGATGCCACATTGGCGGCATCACGTATCATTATAAACACCGATAGCACCGAGGACTTCCCGCGCCCTCTTCCTCCTACCCCGCGCCTACCAATACCTCCCGCGTCTTCCCCCCCCGCGTCTACGAATACCCCTCGCGCCCCGCACTCCCCTCTAGCCCCATGAGTTAGAACCCGCCTTGCTATGCTACTATCAACATCAAACGTAACATTATTACAAAAACATGATTTATTTTTGGATTTTTTCTAAAGTTAAACAGATTTCATTTATACATAAAAATATTGGTTTTCTATCTATTCGACGCATACAATTGTAGCAAAAATAATTCTACGCACTACGTCGAATTATTTTTGTTACAATTATCGGTTTAATATACAATATATTTAGAAATACACATATAATTTCAATAATTAAATAAAAATTGGCCTGTAACATGTGTTTATTAACAATGTCACTTATTTAAAAAAAAAAAATTATGAAAGAAGAAAAAAGGAATCAGTCATGGATTTCTAACATTCTGATCTTGTACTCTATGTGCGAAACCACGTAGAAGTCTTGCAAACCACTGCTATGAACGTGGTATATAACGCTCATCAAAAGGAAAATCATGGAAATGTCAATATCTCGTAAATTATCATGAAATAATTTTCGTTTTGAAATAATTTTCACTATTATACATAAATTAGAGGGATATTATATATAGATAGGAATGATTAGTATAATTTATTAAAACTTATATGTTATCTAATGTCTCTTTTCCTCTTATTTATACGTTGAGAGAGAGAGAGAGAGAGAGAGAGAGAGAGAGAGAGAGAGAGAGAGACTCTGAAGGATAGACTCGCTGTTTCGCTCGACGAGCCCAGCTCGGCTGTGGAACCTCATCGATTATAATTGGAGCTTCTATCCTTTTTCTTGTTTTTTTTCTGTCCCACTCTGTCGTACTTCTGTTTTGATAATTCGTTCTGCAATTCAAGAAAGTGTTTTATCAGTTCCGGTTTACCATCATCGCCGAGCAAAAATACACGACTCCTTTTCTAAGCAACGATTCTATTTTAACATATATTTTTTTATATCGTATATAGAAAAATATGTTATTATTGCGGGGTTTCCAACTGATAATATATTGCTGATTTACATAATGATTTAATCTATTTTTATATTTGCGCGGGCGATGAGAGAAATGATGCTTCCTACTAAGCGTTTGATATTTTAATCCGAGCCAAGTAAAAAATGTGCTGTATATAACAATTTCAGCTTTGTACGTTTAAAATAAATAGCCAACAGCCTATAGAAAACTTCGAAGAATACTACTTACTTTAAACGGGTAAAATCTGAAACTCTTATATGCAGCACACACTGCGACCAGTCGACTGCAGGAGCCGATGACAAAACTACAATTTTTAATTTTTTTTCGTTTTTCGTATTAAATTGTAGCTGGCAGCCAGTATTGTTGCCGATATTTTAATTGTAGAGAAAGACTTTTCAATCCATAAGTGCAATTAAGAGAAACGAGCCGAAAAAAAATCACACTTCGTTGGTAAAACTGGGTACTTCAGCATCCTCTTAATAATTTTATTAAAACAGAAAAAGACCTGCTAAAAAAAAGAAGTGTACGCCGAACTAGTATATAAAATCAATTGCTTAGACTGCGAAGCCTCATCGGGCAAACAAAAAGAAAATTGAACTCGCGGATAAAAGAACACAAGATAGACACAAAAAAATAATCAATGTTCCATCGATCATGTCTCAATATTGGTTAGACACGAATATGATATAGACTGGAACAACATTAATATTTTGGACTCAGAATCTTCTTACTATAGAATCTTCTTACTATAGAAGAATGATTTCCGAGATGTTACATATTAAAAAACAGAAATTAGAATTAAATAAACAAACGACACGAACCGTTTTCCTGATTTACCGATTATTTAAGAATACTCCCCTCTCAACTAAAATAATTTTAACCCCTTCATTAAGCTCTCTTTCTTGTTTCACGATGAGTATATATTCTGACATACTGAAAGTCCAGATAAAACATTATTTTTACAAATAAAAATAATTCTGTCTCATGTAATCGTTTGTCTTACATGGAAGATAATTTCAATGTTGATGGAGAATAATTTAAGGATCGTTGTGACAAGCACAGGTAAGTTCATAAAATATAGATACATAAAAAAAGAAATAGTTTCTGCTATCTTAAAATTTAGATCTTTTATTCTTATTAGAATTTGGAATCTGGCGTTTCTCACAACGTGTTCAATATAAAAATTAAGTAAGAATACAAGTAAAAGCAAGAATTTTTCGACAACACAAGCGTAGATTGTAATTGAACTAAAATTTATTATTAATTTATTCTTTTAATCTTATTACTAAGAAACATTAATCTTTTATTTATTTCAATTCTTTTAATCTTATAACTGCGAATATTTTTATATTATTTATATTGTATACTAAAGATAGCCTGATATAGGAATATCGAAACATCTATAATTTGTATCTTTAACGTAAGAATTTTAAATATATGACATTCACAAAAAACATCCTGCACTTTTTGTATTTTATGTTTGTAATTTGTGAACCTCTAGTGAATTTGTATAAATTTATCTATATTTTATTTTATACTTGTATCTATTTTTTATTTTATACGATTGACGTTTTTATTTTACGATATGATTGTCTGTGATTCGTTTAATTACTTGTTCTTCGATTGCAGCTGCTCGAATGGTTCTGCTTCGTCCTTGATTAATTGTATTAGGTAAGAAAGATCCTGTTCTTTTTCCTTTTTAATTCGACGATGGACAGAACTGAAGGTATTTTTAACAGGGTTAAATCATCTTTGAGAGAAGATTTATTGATAGAGACGTTGAGCGACTTTTCTGCAGTTTCCATTAGTTTGCCTATACATATTGTGAATATCTGCCAATTCGATGTTAGAATAAGCTGCCATGTTAATGAATACTATCTTCACTCTTAAATAAAGTCTGTTTCCACTGCTTAAATAAAGATTCCAATTCTATACTTATATAATTATATATCTAATAACTCTTTGTTTACTTTAGAAGGTGAATGAAATACAATTCATGAAACGAATTCATGAATAGAAGTGAGACATGCCGTCCAACATAAATACGTACAATTTAAATAAGAAATGTTTTTAATTTGGAAAGGAAGCTTTTCCGAATCCTTGTTTATATGACTTTTTTTCATCCTTACAATAGACTCTGCTTTTAGAGTTTTGGTCTACTATTTCTGAAACATTCTGTATATACAACTAATTAAAACATACACTAATTGTAAGTGTAAAAACTAAGTGATAATATCTTCCTTACTTAACTCTAATTATTTATATAAAAGATTTGATATCAAGAACTGGCGTCCAATTAGATTCCATAAAATTTTATGTATCATTCATATAAAAAATTTAATATCAAGATTTAGTGCTAAGTTAAATTCCATATCAAATTAAATAAATAATATTAATTCTAATGATATATAAGAAAAGTCCGAGCAAAGTGCACGGCCTGGACAAAGCGAATATTTTTTATTTTCGTTTATCTATCTGAGATAATGCTATAAATCTCTAACAGTTGAATGACCGACCGGCGATGCCATGAAAGTGCGAAACAATATATGATTGCGTTCATTTGTGTTTAATAGAGGAATAAAAGAAATTGTGTATTTTCTTGCAATTTTCACTAAGGTACGTATCTTAATTATTAGCAGTAATTGTTTATTAATCAGTGTAAATGATTTTTTACAAGACTTCTTTGTCTTTAAATGTGTATTCAAGATTAAAATTTTTCATTTGTTGGTTTCTCTTTTTTTACGTTTTGATTAAAAAGTTTAAATGTTATTATTTTAATTTAATTTAATTTTATTTCAATGTTGATTCGATTAATCCTGGATCGCGGTTATTTTGCCGTATTCTTCCGTTTTTTATTTATATATTTTTCAATTTATTAGTAAAGGAAAGCCCCCTATTATGAGATAGGCGTCTAATATGAAATAGCAGCGATTCTATTAAACTTATACACTATCTGTTATACTTATACGCTATCTATTGGTTCTATGAATTTATTGCTCTTGAATTGAAAAGTATTCAGTAGAAAATTCATTATTAGATCATACCTGTAGTCATTGTAAAAAAAGATTTTAGAATTTGGATGTCTTCAAGTTTTATTGAGATGATTAAACATTGTTTATTTAATAAATAAATATTTGGTAATAAATTCTTCATGTGGATAAAGTAAGGTCGTACTAATGGAAAAATACGGAATATGTTTAATTACAGAAGTTAGGAAAAAATATTTACTATTTATTCATTATTATTGGTAAAACATTTTACAATATTAATAATATTATTGTACGACCATATATGAAGATTTAGAGGAACTTTGTAAGATAAAATGATTGTAATACTTTTTTTCGATGCCCGAAAAAGAGTCTCTTATTTTAAAATATAAATTCGAATCATATGCATCTTGGAGGAATAATGTGTCAAATGGCATATTAATAACGTTGCATAATAAAGTAATGTAAAGTAACGTCATAATAATATCACAATAACATTTAAATAGTAATCTAAAAACGACTTTTTAAAAACATATCAAAGATGTCTCTAAACATTACATTATTATGTCAGAATATTCTTCTTTTAAATGTCAATTATTGCGTACATGACGTCTAAAATCAGTAATCACCATATATCGATGAAAATCATGTCACTTTGCTGCCTGGCTATGGGAGTATTTATTATTAATAATATTCATATTCGAATATATACGAATATAGTTAACAGTTTCTATGAATTGTGTATCGATTTGTTGGATTGAAATGTAACCAAAGTATATATAAGATTATAATCCCTGTTTGTTTAATTCTATAGCAGAGTGATACGTCAAAGATTTTGAATCCATGGCACGCCAGATAAAAAGGTTGATCACATCTATTCTAGATATAGCGGTTGATTGAGATGTGTTGCAACTGTGTTCGACAGATTTTTGCAGCCGGCCGTCGCCGTCGGCCTCAACTACTCGCCGGTATTGGAGACAGTACGCACGCAGTAGTAATCGCAGTATGGAAAGATTCGAATAACGAGACTTGAATATTCGATCTATTTATAGTATATTTATAATTTATATATAAGAAATAGAGTAGCCCTGAAAAAAGCCGTGGTACTTTATGTGTCTTGAAAAGGGCCATTTGTGATGCGGTGTCTACCGCGCATCACGCTCCTGATAGCAGATCTTCGGCTCATAGTGAGTCTCCACATCCACTTGATGGAGTCCCAGCAGTCATAGTTATTGGTGTCTACCTCGGCAGAGTAGATCGTAGCCAGCAGCACGAATACGATCCTCTTTTATAAAACCGGTTGTGTATATAGCGGCGTGTGCGGCGAGAGCTTCACTCATCTCGATTTCGATGGTGTCTCCTACTTGTTACCAGAGGTTTGTGTCCCGGTGATAGTCCTCGGCGAAGTCTCCTCGGCGACGAAGAAACGGCAGCAGGCGGTGTCTCGGGCAGCGAAATGGCCGGAATAGTGAGATAACTCGGATGTGTACCTCTAGAGTCGACTGTACTAAGAAGTACCCGTGGCGGTCACGTCAGCCTCTGGTGCTGTGGCGATAATTCCAATGGGATGAGCCTCCACCTTACTGATGACGGCGAGCGTGGAGTCGCTAATGCCTACTATTTATGGTTTTAGCCACGTTTGCTTTTGCTCCTCTGCGAAGTCTGGCTGCTCCGCCGTTGAGCGATATCTGTGCTGCGCCTCCGCTAATAGGTTAGTGTTGCTGCGCTTTCGCTGCTAACATGCAGAATTGTTGTGGTAGCTTTGCTGATGGGCATCTTCGCTGGTCTCGTTCGAAGCAGTTTGGTAATCCCAGGTTACAATATCGTATGGGTTTCGAGGATGTGTGAGGATGCCTTGAGTGAGTCTCATTCGCTCCAGCGGATCTTATATCTCCCATTGAGTGAATCTCGCGGGTTTTTCTTGCTTGTCGCGCCAGCCCTCTGGGCACTGAGACGCGCGGTGCGCGGCTTACATTTCTTACATTTCGCAGTGCGCGAGCGCTTGCGAAAAAGGCTCGCGCACAACAAATTGCCGTGCGGATGGTATTCCTGCACAGCTTGAGGAACATTAGATAAAACTTAAAAAAATTAAGCTTATTTCAGTTTTAAAGAATTGTGAAATTTTTCGACGCTTCATAGGCCAATGCAATGGCTAATTCAAAATTTAATTTTGATCCGACGAGAACATTTTGCAAAGCAAATATTGAGTGCGATTATTGAACAGTTCCTCTAAACGAAATATTTATCCATTGGCTTTCCATTTAATTTCGTATTTTTAATTGGATTTACCAGTCATCTCTTTATGTCGTTTGCTGGTTGAAGTCACTCGTTCCTTATATAGAGTACCTTTGATTAAAATTTCTTATGATAAACAAAAAGGTATTACTTTTCTTGTGATTAATAAAAAGAATTGTCTTGTTTTATTGAGATATTAAATTATGATGCCTATCCAATTTAATCCTTCCGATCATTTCTTTTCAAATGAGATTAATCATCATTTGAGTGTGAGAGACAATTAAAGAAATTTGATTTTCGCATAATAAACCTGGAACTGTAAAATGCATAGTACAATCAGTTTCGTGACGTACCTCTCCCAGGACAGCCGTCGTGAAATTTCATCGTTTGGAATGAAGGTCAGCCGTTGATTCAGGAGCCTTGCAAGTCTGTTGAGAGGCTGCGAGCCGCCTATGTTGCTAACGCTCAGCCTGCCACTTCTTACTGAGTATTCTTTGGAGAATCCTCTGTTCGCTGGACTGGAGTCGGAAACACGACGCTCTGTCACAAAGGAAATCTGACATGAAGAATTGCATAGTGAATGAATTATCAATAATTTTATGTCCAGGAATCGATATTAAAATAAAATCCCCGGAAATTCCCTCGAGATCCACACGATTATCCGCGCGTTGAACGAGCTTTGTGATATCATTCGTCAAAGTGTTCTTGCAATTGGTCAAGTGTCTTCAAAATTGCAATTCTAAACTAATTAATGTACCTTTAGAAATAGAGAATAATTATACAAAATATATCTAAAAAAAAGACATATAGCGGATTTGGCAGACTGCACTGAGTGCGAGCTCTTTCAGTGCCACATTCGGCTTGTGTATACTGTATCAGTATGTACAAGATTCAGCGTCGTATTCAGCAAATGAAAACTGACTCAGCGTAGTGCTGAATTTATATTCAGACCGAATGAAGTAAACGAGTTCAAGAAATGTTACATTGATTTCTGACAATGCATTTTGGCATAGCATTAAAGTGATTTCTGCATTCGCACCATGTCAAGGTAGCATCAAAGCAAAATCAGTGCATGTATCGAATTTGTCAATAGTGGTAGCAATTATTAAAAGTTTTATGTGATTATTAAATAAGAGAGACCGGGGATAAAAGTAATATTTTGACTTTAAAATTTTATAAGAATAAAAGTAATACTTTGACTTTAAAATTTTATAAGAGTTCAAATAATATATGTTAAAAAAAAGATATGTACCTTTAGATGTAGAATTTATTTAGCTACAAATTTTTCTTTGCTTCAGTTTTGTAATGTAACTAAAAAAAGTTATGTTTCTTTAAAGACTATGTAGAATTTTATTACACTCGTCCTCATATTCTGGAGGATTGTAATAATAAATGGGGATGATTATACCATATTATTAAGAATAAAATATTGATTATTTATTAGGTTTTATAATGAAACCGTTCATAATCATATATATTTATATTGCTTATTAAGACTTTTCGGTTTTCACAAATTACATATTCCTAAAGTTTGGTATTACCCTTTGAGTACCCTATATAAATACAATTAAGAGAAAAAATTGCCATTTTTGGTTAAGTGGGTCTTGATGTTTAGTAACTTTCATGAGTAGACATGTACGAATACAATTATAAGTTTTTATGGACTCTGCACTGATTTATCGGATTGAAACATAATCATAAATTAAAATAGTAATAAAAAGATAAAAGTAAGTG